>Ga0189289_10301_pt1 | contig 29931 bp, 27 predicted proteins | sample UW106minimetaG_FD_130313 | JGI IMG/M metagenome (GOLD analysis project Ga0189289, IMG submission 130313) | Marine microbial communities from the Costa Rica Dome - UW106 mini metaG | ecosystem: Environmental > Aquatic > Marine > Oceanic > Photic zone | place: Costa Rica: the Eastern Pacific...
TAAACACGTCCATGATGAAGCGCACCCAGCCACGCCTTCCTTGGCGTGTCGTGCGGCTGGATGTTGCTGCGCAACTAAAGATACCAGCCTTACCCAGACTCCCATTTAGAATGAAGCCACCTTGATCGGGTGGCTTTTTTCGTTTCTGCGCTATAGAAAAATCAACTGTAGCCACAATCACATTTCAAAGCTTGTAAACGTAGTAGGCGGCTAGGTGTCATACTTCCCTGTAGCTGAGTCCAGCCCGACATCCATGTCGGTCGTTCAAACGGCTGGAGCGGTGCTCCAGAAAGCCCCGTTTTCACCCATCGAGTGCTATGCAATACTGGTTCACGTAATAAACGGCTAGGTATCACCCATCCATGGGGCTACCTCCAGTGCAGCATCCATGCTGCCCGTTCAAGCGGCAGGAACTGCGTTCCTGAGAGCCCCGCTTTCACCCCCATGCGACAACCGCGTCGCGCGGTATCTGATACGCAGTGCGCTAGTGAGGGAAAGAGCGTGACGCTAAACGCTATTATATTATTGCTACAGCATTCTTTATGTTCGTATTTAACTCTTTTTTGCCGCTTAATTTAAATTCACTGACTAAGGCTTTCGTTGATTTAAATTGTATAAGTGAGGCAACTAGAATATATGATTCTTGTGGGATCTGGCTGGGGCACTCAATACATGTCAGTTTTTGTAATACGTATGCAGCTAATGCTTGGGAGAACGACATGTAAGGCGTATTAGATATCAGGTATTGTTTAACCCGCTGGTGAGTATGTGAACTTAGCTCTTTTGGGAGACTGTGAGTTAATAGATGTGTTAGTAGCGTTGTATCCATGCTTTGGTGATAACGTGATGCGTGGTAGGTAAGCTCCTCACTGAATTGTATCTGTACGGTCTTTAGCAAGCTGGCAGTCAAATCAGTTAATGGCTTACCAATGACTAAACTCACTTCATCACTTGAGGCATCGCGCTTGAACCCGAGCTTAAGCGGGAGATAATGATTATGTGTCCAAAAGCTAAGTAGCTTGGGCGTTGCGCCAAAGGAACTTGTAAGTAGCGTGATCCCTAGCTCCATCGCGGTTGCTTCAATAAATGTTAGTAACGCGCTTGCCAAATGTTTGCGTCTGTAAGCATTAGTAACGGCTATTCGCACAATACGCCATTGTTCCATTTTTACAAAGGTGTCATCCGGACAATGGAACGCCAAGTTTTGCGCGACCAAATGACCGTTTACTCTTCTACTTCCATTAACGATCCCTTGAGATACTTCACCAAGCGGATTTCCGCCTTCTGAGCAAATCAATGCGACGCCAATCACGTCGTCACCTAGAGTACAGGCAAATATACGTTGCTCAGGGGCGTCAAGTAACCTAAGTAGATCATCGGGGCTGGTTTGATAGTGGGCGTTGATGAGTAATGAGAATACTTGTTTTAGTATATTTCGAGAGTTTGTTAAGAGATTTTTTGTAACTTCTATAAACGCATAGTCAACTGAGAGCTCTGCAAAGCCATTATTGCCGCTGGTTCCTCGAATTTGATTACTGCGCTCGATTAACGGTTTCGAACTGGCTGCTGAAGTTGAATCTTCCATGATAAAAACGCGAAACCAGAAATGTTCTAAACAATCATCTTTATACCAACGTATTGGTGTTTTGAGCATTAGATTCTTCCAACCTTTATACTCATTTTCTAAATAAGGCTTAAAGCGCAATTCAAAGCCCCGGCCTGCCCCTTCGTAGCCATGCACCGTTGAACTTAAAACCACTCTGGAATACTTATCTAATAGTGATTTTAGTATAGAGGATGGGATCGCAGCCGCTTCGTCGATAAATAGCAGATCAGTTTGATAATCACCTTCGACTAGCGCATCTGGGGCGACAAATACAAGAGCATGTTCGCTACTAGCGTTCTCTTCGATATCAGCAAATGCAAAAACTTGCTCGACATTACGCTTGTTTGGCGCAGTAATGATTATCTTACTAGTGTGTTTTGCAATTAACGTTCGCGCTGCAAGACCAAGGGCTGATGATTTTCCTCTGCCTCTATCTGCGGTTATGACTAAAGGACGCTTTCTATGTCCAGTTCTGAGACGCAAAATGCTGCTAATTGTTTGTTCTTGTTCTGGTGTAGTGCTATTGAGTTTTCGACTTAGTTCTGCCGATGATACCTCCTTATTACGTCCTGAAAACGAAGTAGGGGTGATAATCACTGTATTGTCATCTTCCTCAATCATTGAAATCAGACGCTTGATAAATCGACTCGGCTCTATGACTTGAGAGAAGCCGTAGGAATAACGCGAGTGAGAAAGAGGATCAGAAAAATGAGGCCATCGGTTGAATTCAGGACATAATATTATCATTAGGCCATTCGCCCGAATCGTGCCGCTAAAGGCCATGAGCGCATTTGCACTTATACCTGAGAAACAATTAAAAATAACCGTAGCGTACTCAGTGCCTAAATATTGTCTATATGCTTTAGGGCTTACAGGGGGCTCTTTATCTGGTCTATCTCCTACCCACAAGGTTTCTTTGTCAGAAGGAGTAATAATGCTGACTAAACTTTGCGCTTGATTTTCAGCCCATTCTTTTGGGCCACTGATCACCGCTAATTGGCGATGAAAAATCGCGCTTTTTCGCTGTTTTGCCCATTCTTCTATTTTAAAGTGTAAATCCACGCTGATATTATCTGTACAATGTGCCGGAAATTACCGCCAGTTTAAGCAAAGTTACCAAGGAATACGAATGCGCTTTTTATCAAGACGATTAGTGATGCCAAATGACCTTAATTATGCCAACTCATTATTTGGAGGGAGAGCGTTAGAGTGGATCGATGAAGAATCTGCGATCTACGCAATTTGCCAATTGGAGACTAACCAATTAGTAACGAAGCATATTGGTGAAATTAGTTTTGAATCTCCTGCTTTGCAGGGAGATGTTGTTGAGTTTGGATTAGAAACCAAACAGGTTGGCCGTACTTCTATTACTGTGACGTGTTTAGTAAGAAACAAAGAGACCAAAAAAACGATATGCCTCGCAGACGATATCGTTTTTGTCCGAGTCGATCGTGAAACACGTTTACCTGTCGCTCATGGCAAAACATTTGAGGAGTTGCAAGAGCGAGCAAAACTAGAAATGAAAGGGTTGATTTAATGTGGGGCACGGCGTTCAAAAGAGACACTGCCTTTAAGTCAATCACGGGAAAAACTTGGCTCGCATTGGCATTAAGCTTTATATCGATTAACAGTTGTGCGATTGCTGGCCAATCAAAGTTTTCAGTCGTCGAGACGCTTTCTTTACCGGGAACGTTAGAGGAAAGTTCAGCCTTGTATTGTGAATCTCTCGACCGTGTTTACAGCCTAAATGATTCGGGTAATGCACCGATTGTTTTTCAACTGAATGAAAAGGCGGAGATTGTATCTGAGCGCACACCCAAAAATGTGAAAAACAGAGACTGGGAAGCGTTAACGGCCGATGATACATTTTTCTACGTAGGGGACATCGGCAATAACCGAGGCACACGTAAAAATGTACTTATTTATAAATTCCCTCGTAGTGAGAGCGATACCGGGAAAACGCAAACACTCAGTGTGTCTTATGAAGGAAATCAGCCTAAAGAAAATGAATCGCTAAATCATGACTTTGACGCAGAAGCCTTGGTGGCTGTCGATGATCATTTAGTTTTATTTTCAAAAAGCTGGCTCACGGATAAACTCAGAGTTTACTTGGTCGATAAAAATGAAAGCAAGCAAAAGCTCAGCGCTAACGTCACAGTAGAAGGCGTTCCAGGTGTGATTACCGGAGCTGACTACGACAAAATGAATAAGCGCTATGTTTTGGTTGGTTATCCTTCTAAACGCGTCGGATTTGGGGACCCCTTCATAGTGTTACTCGACGAAAATTTTGCACTAATTGATACGATCTCACTTGCTGGGTACGGCCAAGTAGAAGGTGTGTGCGCGCATCCTTCAGGGCAAATATGGTTTACCCAAGAATCATCCATTTTCAGCAGCAGTAAATTAGTCAAACTTACCCTAGGGAGTAACAAACTGACCTGATGCCTTTAATACACTGCTAAACAGCGCTTGCGCTGGGTGACAGTATTGCTACACTGTCGCCGTTAACTAAAGTGTTTGTTTCTTTGTTAACGACCAAGGGGTGCCGAAAGGCTGAGATTTATCTGCATATAAGATATGACCCTTACACCTGATCCGGATAATACCGGCGTAGGAATGGTTATTTCGTTCACATCTTCATATGTAAACATCTCCCATTTATCTGCCGCAAAGCCGGATCTTTTCAACCTTTACTGAAGAGATCCCAATGAAGTTTTGTTCTACCTTACTTGCTTTATCTATCGCATCCAGTTTCGCTAGCTACGCTGAAGAGTCAACAGACATTGAGCGTATAACGGTCAGTTCTGACTTTCGTCAGCAAGAGTTAATGTTCATACCAGCTAGCGCCACCATTTTGAGTGACACGCAAATTGAATCTCGACAGGCGCAACATCTAGAAGACATTTTAAACGTTGGCGCCAACATTAATTTTGCCAGTGGTGCATCTCGCGGAAGATTCATTCAAATTCGTGGCATCGGTGAGCGCAGTCAGTTTTCAGAGCCGAGTAATCCGTCAGTTGGATTTTTAGTAGATGATTTTGATTTTTCAGGTATTGCTGGCGTGGGTACTTTGTTCGACGTTGAACAAGTTGAAATTTTACGCGGCCCACAAGCAACCGAATTCGGCGCAAGCGCGATGGCGGGTGTGATAAAAGTTAAAACGGTAGATGCAGGTCCTGAGCAAAGCGGTAAATTATCGTTCTCACTGGCCGAACAAAATACTTGGAGTCTAGGCGGTGCCTACGGTAATGCCATTACCGACAATTTGTTTTATCGAGTGGCAGTCCAACAGTTTAAAAGCGATGGCTTTGTAGAAAACACTTTTTTAAATCGCGACGACACTGACAACCTTGATGAATTTACTTCGAGAGTAAAATTAAAATATCTACCAACAGATTGGCTGACATTTGATCTCAACTACCAATATTTCGATATCGACAACGGCTATGACGCGTTTTCTCTGGAAAATACTCGAGAGTCGCGGGCTGATGAGCCTGGCTTTGATCGTCAAGAAACCCATGCACTGGGGCTTAAAACTGAAATAAATACCGAATTGACTGATGTATTTATTATTCTGAGCCAATCGGATTCAGATATGGGGTACAGCTATGATGAAGATTGGACATATGTTGGATTTCACCCTGATGAATACTCTTCTGTAGATAGTTATTTTAGAGAGCGTGATACGGATAACATCGATATACGCTTGTTATCGAACGATAACTCAACGTTATTCAATGGAACAACTCAATGGCTATTTGGCTTGTATTCGAAATCTATGGATGAAAGCTTGTTGCGTCAGTACACCTACGCTGATGGGGACTTCACCAGTCAGTACCAACAAGATAACGTTGCCGTGTATTCTCAAGTGGATACGCAATTAACAGATACATTAAGTCTTCGCTTAGGCCTACGAGCTGACCGTTTTGAAATTGATTACCGTGATATTAGCGGCTTCAGTCAAAGCAATGATAAAACCTTAGTCGGTGGCAAAGCCGTACTCGATTACAGTATTGATAGCGCTTCAGTTTATGCCAGCGTATCAAGAGGGTACAAGGCTGCAGGCTTTAATCCCGATGAGCGTGTCAGTGAACAAAGACGTATATATCAGCCAGAGTACAACTGGAATTACGAAGTTGGGGTAAAAGGTAATTTTATAAACTACGACGCGTTTATCCGCATGGCCGTTTTTTATATGGACAGAGAAGACACCCAAGTAAATGATTATGACGTGCAAACGCGTGCCGACGGCAGCGCGACGTTTATCGATATAATAGGTAACGCAGATACAGGTACTAACTGGGGCTATGAATTAGAAACCGGTTGGCAGGCCAATGACAGTATTTATTTACATGCTAATTTTGGTTGGCTGGACGCTACCTTTGAAGATTATACCTTAGCCGATGGGTCCGTTGTTGATAAGCAAGACCAAGCACAAGCACCGAATTATACCTTCAATATTGGTGCAAATGTGCAGCTATCTGAGCAAATCAGCTGGTCAATAGATGCAGATGGTAAAGACGAGTACCGCTTCTCAGATGGTCATGATGAAAAATCCCCTTCTTATGTATTGGTCAATACTGCAGTGCGTTTTGACGTGCAAGATTGGTCATGTTCTGTATGGGTAAAAAATGTGTTTGATCGGACGTACTATGTGCGTGGCTTCGGTGGATTTAACAATGACCCACGAGAAGGTTACGCTACGCCAGAACCTTACTATCAACTAGGTGACGGCCGTCAAGTTGGCGTTAGCGCCCAATACAGCTTTTAAAATAAGGATTTGATAATGAAATTAGTTGCAGAAATTTCAATGTACCCGTTAAACGAACAGTACATTGAGCCAATACAAACTTTTATCGATCGTTTAAACGAATATGCCCATTTAAAGGTAGTAACCAGCGCAACCAGCACCTTAGTCAGTGGTGACTATTTAGCGACCATGCAAGTACTAGCGAAAGAAATGCAGCGTAGTCATCAAGAAGTAGGGCAAGCAATATTTGTTTGTAAATTTCTAAATGGTGAAAAAATGAGTAGCGATGTGTAATGCAAAGCTTAGTTGAGCTGTTCGATAATATTGCCCAACAGTTAGTTGCGCTACCTTGGCTAGAAGCACAGTCTTGGTTAGAAGCAACAGCTTGGCTAGAAGCAACAGCGGTGATACTCGCTGTTGCTTATGTGTGGCTAGCAGCTAGAGAGAATATTTGGTGCTGGCCTTGTGCATTAGTCAGCACAGGCATATACACGTGGCTGTTTTGGGAAGTTTCTTTATTATTCCACACTCTCTTGAATGCCTATTACTTATTAATGGCGGTATATGGTTGGCAGCAATGGAAGCAACGTGAAAGCGACGCGTTACCGATTCAAAGTTGGTCTATTCAAAAACACTTACTACGCATAGCGGTATTAACTGTTGCTGCATTTGGATTAACCAGCTTTGCTAGTATGTGGTTAGATTCTGAGTATCTTTACTTAGATGCGTTTATCACTGTATTTAGCGTTTACACTACTATGATGGTGGCGCACAAGGTCCTAGAGAACTGGCTGTACTGGGTCGTAATCAATAGTTTCGCTTGTTACCTCTATTTTGCCAAAGAGATGTATATGACAGGGATATTATTTATCTTTTATGTGCTGTTTGCAGTCTATGGGTATATAAATTGGCGACAACAACATATAGGTAAGCGCTATGCCTCATCGGTATCAGCTTAACTCGGGGCAGTTAGCTGAACTTGCCTCTCTCGATTATTGCCAAAACGGGTTCAGCTTGAGGCAAGTACAAAAGGGCGGTGCTGTTAATACAAGTTATTCTTTAACAACACCTTCGAATCGGTTTTTCATGAAAACCTTCGAATCTGATCAAGTCAATCAACTTGCTCGACAACATTTATTTGATGTACAAAAAAAGATTTGGCAAAAAGGGATGGCCTGCGAGCCAGTTTATCTTTCCACAACCGCTGGCTTTCAACTCGACGCTTGGGTTGAGTGTCATACGTTGGTCGATAGCAAAATGGATAATGAATCTAAAGCCCGCACATTAGCCAATACCTTGTACACTATTCATGGTTTGCGTATCACTGATCACGTACTTGATTTACCAGCACAATGGGCCGGGTATTTAGCTCAATTGCCGCAGGAACAATATAGCGCTGAACGTAAAGAAGCGAAAAAACTGGCGAGCAGTTGGTATGCGACCCCTGAAGATGAGTTAGTATTTTGCCATAATGATTTATCTTTCGAGCATGTTACAACGAATACACCCCAGCTCATATTTGATTGGGAATATTGCGCATTATCAAATCGTTATTTTGACCTAGCTGCCTGTATTGATGTGAACAAGCTTATGCCTCAAGAGCAAGCATGTTTGCTATCAAGCTATGCGCAACACGCTAAATTACCCCTCTCGTTGGTGATGGAAAAAACCACTCAAATGCTGCCTTTGGTTAGTTTAACCAGCCGACTTTGGTACGCGGTAGCAAATCAGCTCGCGACTTCGCAAAGCGCTTCTGGCGATAAATTAAGCGGTTGAACTCAAACTGCGGGTTTTACGTATAAAAGCACTTTACCTTTCATCCGCGTTCCGTATAATTCAGCAGCTCAGCAGGGGTGTAGTTCCAATTGGTAGAACAGCGGTCTCCAAAACCGATGGCTGGGGGTTCGAATCCCTCCACCCCTGCCAATTTTTCAGCTTCACTCTTCAGTTATATCACTCATGAATTCAAAATAACTTTTTTACCCAATTGGAGGGGGAGAAGCCCCATGGGGTTTGACAAATTGTCTGGAACAATTTGTACCGCGCAGCGCCGTTTACGGTCAGGTACAGGGAAGTACGTGAGTACATCCCTCCACCCCTGCCAATTTTCAGCTTCACTCTTCAGTTATATCACCCATGAATTCAAAATAAATTTTTCACCCAATTGGAGGGTGAGAAGCCCCATGGGGTTTGACAAATTGTCTGGAACAATTTGTACCGCGCCGCGCCGTTTACGGTCCGGTACAGGGAAGTACGTGAGTACATCCCTCCACCCCTGCCAATTTTTCAGCTATTTTCAGCGATTAATTTCAAACTTGAGTACTTCTTCTATTTAGATATCGTGATAATCTACGCCCATGAATGCAAAACCTCACAATACACTTAGCTCTTATCAATGCGCTGTTCTTAGCCAATTAGAAATTACTACTTGGCAACCTCAAAGCGCAGAGAACCTCAAAGCTGAAAGGCCAACACAAAGTGTAGCCTCGAACATTGAGCCACCCAAAACGCTCGAAAATAATAAGCCTAGCCCCATACCGGATGCAATAAAGCGTTTTAAATCTAAGCCAGACGCTGCACCTGCAAGAAAGTCGGTGCCAAACAGCGTCGTGTTAGGATTTAACCTTGCAAGCGAACCTAGTGCACTGGTGAAAGATGTATTACTAAGTCTTGGTCTGCCGACTGAAGGGCCCGAGGTGATCTCTAAAGCGAATAGCGCAGAGTATTCGGATTATCTTTTTGCGTGGGAAATTGATGAAAAAATCGCATTGAAAGGGCGTTTACTTACAACTCCCTCATTAAATAACGGGTTTTCGGTAGCCACTAAAAAGCAATTATGGACGTTTTTATCTCGCTTTCAGCTCAATGATGCCGAACGTATTAAAGCTTAACGCCCATAACTACCATCAGGCTTATTCAATCCATTGTAATGGGCACTCTCATCCGTGGTCAGAATCTGTATTCGCTGATTGCTTTACTGATAACTATCAAGCGTATGCACTGCAGCATGACGATACTGTGGTGGGCTTGTATGTGGCGCTATATGTACTGGATGAAGCAACCTTAATGGATATAGGAGTTGATGCAGCTTATCGCGGTCGTGGTTTGAGTCGAGTGCTCATGTCACATTTTTTAGCACAATGCACAGCGAGCGATATTCATTACGTTTGGCTAGAAGTGCGAGCTTCTAATCTTGCTGCAATAGGGCTGTATGAAGCGTTTGGATTCGAACCGTTAGAACGTCGCAAAGGGTATTATGAAACGCAGGATGGGCGGGAAGACGCTTTGATGATGAGGTTAACGTTAAATGCTACAGAATAATTGAAAAATCGATGAAGCCCTTGCGGGCTTCGCATCGAATTCATTATCTACGAGCTGAAGAAATATTTAGCTGTTGAGTAGGATCTTGACGTTCAATCGCTAACTTTACAAACTTCGAAGAGTTGTAATTACAACCAACACACATAGCAATGAATTGATTCATGCTAGGGCTGCCAATTTCTTTTTCCCAGTTTTCATAGGTTTTACGTGTTTTAACATTAGCAAGTTTGGCCATTTTAACCGTAGTTAAACCAGCGTCTTGTCTCATTTTTCTAAGATCTGCACCTGTAATATACATGCTTTTATTCCTCATAATATTATTGAAACTACAACAGAGCTAAAACAGCATATAAAAAAACTCTGTTTTTCTATTGTCAGGTGCAGTGTATGTCAGCAAATGTGGATTGGATTCCACAAGGTGAATTAATTTCACATTATTTGCTTGCTTTTCGGTCGGAATAATTACCTATTTTAGGACGATTGTTGCAGAGGGAAATGCTGCAAAATCAGCCTCATCCAGTGAGGCTAAGCTTACATTTAAGTGATCTCTGGTGTATTCCCTTACCTTTAACGGATTAAATTAAGCAAGCACATCAACAGGCGGTTTCATTTTACTGCTGGTCATGGCGATAACAGGCGGTTTCATTTTGCTGCTGGTCATGGCGATAACAGGCGGTTTCATTTTACTGCTGGTCATGGTAATCACAGGCGGTTTCATTTTGCTGCTGGTCATGGCGATAACAGGCGGTTTCATTTTGCTGCTGGTCATGGTGATAACAGGCGGTTTCATTTTACTGCTGGTCATGGCAATCACAGGCGGTTTCATTTTGCTGCTGGTCATGGCGATAACAGGCGGTTTCATTTTGCTGCTGGTCATGGCAATCACAGGCGGTTTCATTTTACTGCTGGTCATGGCAATCACAGGCGGTTTCATTTTACTGCTGGTCATGGTGATAACAGGCGGTTTCATTTTGCTGCTGGTCATGGCAATCACAGGTGGTTTCATTTTGCTGCTGGTCATGGCAATCACAGGCGGTTTCATTTTACTGCTAGTCATAGCAATAACTGGCGATATAACTTCACCATTAATGCTAATTATGGCATGTGAATCTCGGATTGAATTTTCAAAAAATTGGTTGCCACTGGCGATATTCAAACTGCTTGATACCAACAATATACCTAATGCTGCATTTAATACATTCATTCAAAAAACTCCACGTAATTTAGTTTATGCGGTAATTCGCACGACTGATTATGGATGTTTTATTAGTGAATGTAGAGTTTTATGCTTTTAAGGACTTTGGAGCTAACTGCTTGTAGCTTTCGTTAAAAATAGCCCAAATTGATAAGGTGCTTATAGCTCTAATAGCATAAGCACTTGAGTAGTAAAATAATACTAACTCAGAAGCACCAAAAAGGTGACGGATAAGATATTCAAGAATAACAATAATTTGAAGTATTAATGATAAGCCGTAAAGTCTATATATAATCCAATCCAAATTGATTGATTTAGCTTCTAATCTCATTATCTTGGACAGGTAGTGCTCTGTAATACTGACACGAGAAAATATCAGGTTCCTAGAAATTAATGTGATGGCGACCAGCGTCATGTTCCAATATATTTGAGGGGCCTGATAATCTTCGTACAACCAATATAATTCAGTAGTTGAAGCTAAAATTCCAATATACAAAAATATTTTTGCTGCCCAGTCATACCTTAGGTAAAAAGAAATAATGATACAGGATGGATAGATAACAAATTTCGTTAAATTTGAATCTCCCAAATACAGCCAAGTTATTTCTTCAAAGGTACGTAATAAAAATATAATTGTTATTACACCGAGCACATTTATATCTTTACGACAAATTATCGCAGTAAATACTAGAACTCCTATAAACAAAAGATCAAATAGAACAGCATTATTAAACGTTAAGATCCCCGCGGCGATAAAAAGCCCTCCAAAGAGGGCCGTCATTATCTTGGGTAGGTAAGCACGAACTAACATTAGGTATGATTAAAGCCGAAATAATCCATAACAGTAGAAAAGAAGGATTCACGAGTTTGTTCTGATGCTTTTTGGCGGCATACAGCCCACCACTTACTAATTACCTCAACACCGATACTGTTCATCGTTTCGGGTTTTTCATTTTCTATGGCAGAAACCGTCTCTCGAGAAATGCCAACCCGTAAAGCAAGTTCACCTTGGGTATATCCAGCTTCTTTACGAAGCGATTTAAGTTGTACACCGCTGAACTTTTTTCTACGAGACATAATGAGTAGGCTTCCTAAATATGGGCTAAACGAACATTTTAGTGAATATGAGGGCGAAAAAAGTTACCCCTCCTTGTTTGAATATAAGGGAATGTTGACAGATTGTAAATCGCTTTTAAAAAAGAAATAGGATTATCCTACAAGTAAATTCTCTATAGGTTTCCGGATGTTAGATGCCAGATGTTAGAGAATAATAGGTGAACGCCAAGCGCGCTAGGCATAGGGTTTACGCCTTGAATCGTCATGTCCATGTACATCTTGTTCGGTCATACCCCATGAGCTGCTAAAACCAGTGCCAATTGCGGCCTTGTTTGTAGTGCTTAGAGGGGGATTATCAACTAATTATAAATACTGATTCCCCCCGATTGGTCATTATCAAGGGGTTACTTGAGTGTTAGTTTAATGATGTTTTCAAAACGCAGTGCTGATATGTAGCAGAGACTGAAGGCGAGCAAGTTCGTTGTAAGTGATAGCGTAAAATTTTTTTAACCTTTAGGAGAGACAGTGATGAGTAAAACAATTTTAGTAACAGGTGCCACAGACGGCATAGGTTTTGAAACCGCAAAAATGTTGCTATCTGCAGGTCATACTGTTCTTTTACACGGTCGAAACAGCAGTAAACTGCGCGATGCACAAGCAACATTAGCTGCTGGTGCAGCCGGTGATAAAACACAGTGTTATTTGGCCGACATGGCTAATTTCGCTGACGTGATTAAGCTAGCGACCGACATTAAAGCAAAGCACAGTTCACTTGATGGGGTGATTAATAATGCAGGTGTGTTTAAAGTGCCCAATAGCATGACTGAAGACAAGCTAGATGTAAGATTTGCGGTCAATACATTCGCGCCGTATATCCTAACAAAAGCATTACTGCCCATTCTTGGTAAAGGCTCTCGCGTGGTGAATGTGTCCTCAGCAGCACAGGCGCCGGTTAGTTTGGCGGCGTTAGCCGGTCAACAATCGTTAAATGATTCTCAAGCATATGCGCAAAGTAAACTTGCGCTAACGATGTGGTCTCGTCAGTTAGGATTGTCGCGAGCTGAAAATGGGCCAATGGTTGTTTCGGTCAACCCTAAATCGTTACTGGGCAGTAAAATGGTAAAAGATGCCTATGGAATGGCTGGCAGTGATTTACGTGTTGGTGCAGATATTTTAACTAGAGCGGCATTATCGGATGAATTTCTAGAGGCTTCCGGCCAATATTACGACAATGATATTGCCCAATTTGCTCAACCTCATCCTGACGCGCTCAGTGAGCAAAAAAACAAGACACTAATAACCGCGATGGACGAGATTATTCAGCGTATTACGTCTGAATAAAACCTAAATTACAAAACCTGGGCTGAAGAACCAATCGAGAGTACTTCAGCCCTTATTTGCTAATACCTACTATTTGCTTTCACTCAATAGACGTTGATAAAGGGCATCTTTTAATACCGCTCTGTCGTGCTTCAACTGGTGCATGGCCTCGTCGTCAATCGGCGCATCTTTTAGTTCTAATACGCGGATCTCCTTATCTAATTCGTCATACTCTTTGGCTTTTTCTGCAAATGTTGTGTCGTTCTTATTCAATGCGGCTATGGTGTCTTTTAATTCTGGGAAATCGTTTGTCAGTGAATGATTTTCGCCTAGCATAATAACTCCTTCAAATGATGGAAAGACGTAACGCAAACCATAAACGGTTTGCTTGTTTATGGTTTGCGAGACTTACAAAAGAGATAGGGACGACAGCCTACTTTGTCAATCGAATAGGCAGAAATAACTGAGATCCAAGTCGTGACTTATTTCACTAATGCCATTCCGCGTTAAGACGTGATCACTTATTAACGCGGATTGATATAATACGTACACTAATACGCCATGTTGAAATATCAGGGTTTTACTTACTCTTCTAAAGCCCTTTCCCAATAAGGAGTTTGCCCATAATATTCCAAAAAGAAGTCTATAAATGCTCGTACTTTTGGCGCTAATTGACGATTGCTTGGATATACCGCCCATATTGCTGTTTTTGACACCATTGGGTAATCTTTTAGTACTTGCACAAGTTGTCCTGATTGCAATGCTTGATAGGCGCACCAGATTGACGACATAACGAGGCCTGAGCCTTCAATACCAGCATCTCTAACCGCTTCCCCGTTATCGATACGAATTTTACCATTGGCTTTTACACTGACTGACCCTTTTTCTGCTTCGAATTCCCACGTATCTAGCCCCATCAAATTAACACATTGATGGTTAGCAACATCTTGTGGCGTTTTTGGTTCGCCAAATTCTTTAATATATTTTGGGGATGCACACACAATTCTGCGATCAGGCGCTAATTTACGCGCAAACAGGTTGGAGTCTTTCAATGCGGCATCGCGAATAGCGATATCAAAGCCACCTTCGACTAAATCGACGATAGAGTCGTTAAAACGAAAATCCACTGACAATTCAGGGTAGCGAGCTAAAAATTCTGCTAAGGCGGGAACAATATGCATACGACCAAAAGAGGCGGGTGCTGTTACTCTCAAAACCCCTTTGGGGTTGTGCTCACCATCGCCAATAGATGCTCTAGCGGTTTCTATATTGGTGAGTATTTCTTCTGCGTGGGGTAGAAATGCTTCGCCTTCTTCGGTTAACGACACCTTACGTGTTGTGCGATGCACAAGACGCACGCCTAAATTATCTTCGAGTTTGCTTATATAAGCACTGGCCACAGCGGGAGATAAGTCCTGTTCTTGACCGGCTGCACTGATATTGCAGGTTCTGGCGATACGTACGAAAAGCTTAAGGTGTTCAATATTCATTCTATTATCAACTAAATCTAAAAACTGATTGTAACCATTGCTCAATTATCACCACAAAGTGCAGCGGTTACAATGCACTCTCTTAATCAATAAAGGGCCGTTCTGATGAAAGCGATGATTGTTAATGAATTTGGTGATTCAAGTGTTTTTAAATCTACCGTGCTAGCTAAGCCTGAGCTTAAGCCTGGCCATGTGTTAGTCCGTGTTGTAGCAAGCAGTGTGAATACAGTTGACATGATGATCAGACAAATGGGGCCTGACTTACCATTGTCACCAGCAGCCCCTGCTGTGCTCGGGATGGACTTCGCAGGTACCATCGAAGCTGTTGGTAAAGGGGTTACTGGTTATGCACCTGGCGACGAAGTTTATGGCTGTGCTGGTGGCCTAGCTGACCTACAGGGTACACTCGCTGAATACATGCTAGCAGACAGTAAACTCATTGCGCATAAACCTAAAAATCTTACGATGCGCGAAGCGGCTGCATTACCGTTAGTGGCGATAACCGCTTACGAAGGTCTTCAACGAGCCCAAGTTAAAGAAGGTCAAAATGTGTTAGTACACGGTGGATCTGGCGGCGTTGGTCATATTGCAGTGCAATTAGCTCGTTATTTTGGAGCGAATGTATTTTCAACGGGCGGTGGTGAAAACCAATTGAACCTTATTAAAGAATTAGGCGCAACAGGCATTAATTACAAGACAGAAACCGTTGCAGATTACGTGCAAAAGCACACACAAGGTGCCGGTTTTGATGTGATATTTGACTCTGTTGGTGGTGAAAATCTACTGAACTCGTTTGAGGCAGCTGCGTTAAATGCGCATATCGCGACGACAGTATCTTTGCTGGAGCTAGATCTAACCAACGCGCATTTTAAAGGTCTTTCATTGCATGTTGTTTTTATGCTTATCCCTATGTTGCATGACCATAAGCGAGAAGTGCATGGTCAAATTTTGTCAACACTAACTGACATTATTGAAGCAGGGCACTTACGCCCAGTGTTGGATGACCTGTCTTTTAGTCTAGAAGAAGTGGGCAAAGCCCATGATCGTCTAGCCAGTGGTCAAGGGCTAGGTAAAGTGGTTATCGACATCTAATGTATTGAGTGAAGGTGTTTTGTGTAAGCACATTCACCTTTTCATAGATACATGACTTATACGTATTTATAGCGTTGCTAGCGAATCATGCTAGCGTTCAAGGGGCCAATTTGGCCCCTTTTTTTGTTTTTATATTCTGATTTAAACAGAAATCAAGAGCCTTAGGTGAACCATTGATTGTTTATGTGCCTAATATCAGCGAAAATAGCGCGCAATTACGATTAACATGACGGATTTGACGATTGAAGCGCTGTTTGAGGGCTTCTACCTGTGCTTACAAAACCGCGAAAACACGAGAAGATTTTATTAGATGTCTAACGCTTTAGTCCCGCAAGAAGTCTCACGCAGACGTACTTTTGCTATTATTTCTCACCCGGATGCGGGTAAAACCACCATTACAGAAAAGGTCTTATTGTTCGGAAATGCCTTGCAACGTGCAGGTACCGTAAAGGGCAAAAAGTCTGGGCAACATGCTAAGTCTGACTGGATGGAGATGGAAAAAGAGCGGGGCATATCGGTTACTACATCTGTCATGCAATTTCCTTATGCTGATTGTCTGGTTAATTTACTCGACACTCCAGGTCACGAAGACTTCTCAGAAGATACTTATCGTACGCTGACAGCCGTTGATTCTTGTTTAATGGTTATTGATGCTGCAAAAGGGGTTGAAGCACGAACCATCAAATTGATGGATGTTACCCGTTTGCGTGACACGCCGATTATTACTTTTATGAACAAGCTTGACCGTGACACCCGTGATCCGATCGATTTACTCGATGAAGTGGAAAGTGTACTCAATATCAAGTGCGCACCTATTACCTGGCCTATCGGTATGGGGAAAGAGTTTAAAGGTGTTTACCATTTACTGCGTGATGAGACGATTTTGTATGCCACAGGTCAAGGTCACACTATTCAAGAAAAGCGTGTTATTAAAGGCTTAGATAACCCTGAACTGGATACCGCCATTGGCGATTATGCAGAAGAGTTGCGTGATATGTTGGGATTGGTGAAAGGTGCATCTCACGATTTCAATTTAGACGAATTTATTGCCGGTGAATTAACCCCTGTGTTCTTTGGTACCGCGATGGGCAACTTTGGCGTCGATCACATGCTAGACGGTTTAGTCGAGTGGGCACCTACGCCGCAAGGGCGTGAAACTGACCAAGGCAAGGTTGAAGCTAAAGATGAAAAATTCAGTGGTTTCGTGTTTAAAATTCAGGCCAATATGGATCCTAAGCACAGAGACCGTATAGCCTTTTGCCGCATCGTGTCAGGCAAATACCAAAAAGGCATGAAAATGCATCAAAGCCGTATCGGTAAAGATGTACGTATTTCAGATGCTTTGACGTTTTTAGCCGGAGATCGAGAGTTGCTCGATGAAGCATACGCTGGGGATATTATCGGCTTGCACAATCATGGCTCGATTCAAATCGGTGATACCTTTACTTCAGGCGAAAAGTTCCGTTTTGCTGGTATTCCTAACTTTGCCCCTGAATTATTCAAACGTATTCGTTTGCGCGACCCGTTGAAGCAAAAGCAGTTGCTCAAGGGCTTGATTCAGCTCTCAGAAGAGGGCGCTGTGCAAGTCTTTAGACCATTGCAAAATAACGACTTGATCGTGGGCGCAGTGGGTGTGTTGCAGTTTGACGTCGTTGTTGCGCGGTTAAAAGGGGAATACAACGTGGACGCAATGTATGAACACATTAATGTGGCCACCGCGCGCTGGATATACGGCAAAGATGAACGCAAAGTCGACGAGTTTCGTCGCAAAGCAGAAGCCAATTTGGCCCTTGATGGTGGCGACAACCTAACCTATATCGCCCCGACTATGGTGAATTTGTCACTTGCTCAAGAGCGCTACCCAGACATAGAGTTTCATCAAACTCGCGAACATTAATGGCTTGGGGCACCTAGCCCCAGCCAAATTGCACATACATATGTGTTCAACAAATACGATTACTGGCTTTAAATTATGAATTTACACACACTCTTATTAAACAAATTTCGTGCAGCCTTGGTGGCCATCGGGGCACCTGAAAACTCCCCAGCCCCCCTTAGTCGCGCAACCAAAGTAGGTTTTGGTGATTACCAGTTCAATGGTGCTATGGCGCTTGCGAAAGTGCTAAAGCAAAAGCCGCGGGATATCGCGGATAAAATCGTCGCTGCAGTGGAGCTTGATGGTATCGCAGAAAAACTCGAAGTTGCCGGCCCTGGATTTATCAACATATACCTAAGCAAAGATTGGTTAGCGACACAGTTGTCAGAGGCCGCGGCAGACCCGCGTTTAAACATTGAAACTCAGCCAAGCAAAACAGTCGTTGTTGATTACTCGTCACCGAATTTAGCCAAAGAAATGCATGTGGGGCATTTACGTACCACCATTATTGGTGATGCCGTGGTCAAAGCCCTTGAATTTATGGGCCACAAAGCGATCCGCCAGAATCACATGGGTGATTGGGGTACGCAATTTGGTATGTTGTTGGCGCATTTAAACGACAAACTTGAGTCAAATCAGGTGGCGGAAACCGCTCTGTCTGATTTAGAAGATTTCTACCGCGAAGCCAAAGTACGTTTTGATGAAGAAGACGGTTTCGCCGATCGTGCCCGTGAATATGTAGTGAAGCTGCAAGGGGGCGATGCTCATTGTTTGGCGCTTTGGCAGAACTTTATCGACGTATCGATTACCCACAGCGAAGAAGTGTACGACAAGCTTAACGTGAGTTTAACCCGAGCTGATATTATGGGTGAAAGCGCGTACAACCATGATTTGGCCAATGTTGTAAGCGAGCTGCAAGCAAAAGGCTTAGCGGTTGAAAGCGAAGGTGCTCAGGTGGTGTTTTTACCTGAATTAGCAGATAAAGAAGGCAAGCCCGCAGCATACATAGTGCAAAAGTCCGGTGGCGGGTACTTATATGCCACCACGGATTTAGCCGCGGTTCGTTATCGTAATAAGCAGCTACATGCTGATCGCACCCTGATATTGACTGATGCCCGCCAAGCGTTGCACTTCAAGCAAACCGAAATTGTTGCTCGTAAAGCAGGTTTTATTGAGCCTGAGCAAACTTACGAACATTGCCCATTTGGCATGATGCTAGGCAGCGACGGGCGACCTTTCAAAACCCGTACCGGAGGCACCGTAAAATTAGTTGAGTTACTTGATGAAGCCGTTGAGCGTGCCCAAGCCTTATTAAGCAAGCGCGAAACCGATTTATCTACTGATGAACTGAAAGTGTTAGCCAATAAAATTGGTATCGGCGCCGTGAAATATGCAGATTTGAGTAAGAACCGTACCACAGATTACATGTTCAGCTGGGACAGCATGCTTAGCTTTGAAGGCAACACCGCACCTTATTTGCAGTATGCATATACTCGGGTGATGAGTATTTTCCGTAAGGCTGGTGTTGACCATCAAACCTTAAATGCTGCGATCACGCTTGATGCTCCACAAGAAAAAATGCTCGCAGTGAAGCAACTTCAGTACGTTGAAGCGATTAATCAAGTTATCGCTGAAGGTACTCCCCATGTGTTGTGTACCTACTTGTATGAACTTGCCAGCTTGTTTATGAGTTTTTATGAAGCGTGCCCGATGTTAAAAGAGGGCATTGCCCCTGAAGTGCGTGATAGCCGCATGACACTGGCGGCGCTAACGGCCAAAACCTTGCAATCTGGCTTGAGCCTGCTTGGTATTGACACCATGGAGCGCATGTAAACGGCGTCAGTAACATATTGTTAGTGATGAAAACACCCGCCTTATAGCGGGTGTTTTGCGTTAAGTAGGCGTCACATTTTGGCAGTAAGGTATGATTTGTTGTAACTGATAGTACAGATCTGTCATTAACAGAGAAAATCCGGTAAAATCCGCCGCCATTCAACTGCTATGACAATGTTAAGGTTTATGTTCGAAATCAATCCAATATTAAATACCATCAGTGACGTAAAGCAGCGCAGTACATCGCTTCGGGGGTACCTTTGACTATGATCAAAAGAGTGAACGCCTCGAAGAAGTTAACCGCGAATTAGAAAGTCCTGATGTGTGGAATGAGCCAGAGCGTGCTCAGGCCCTTGGAAAAGAAAAAGTTGCCCTAGAGCAAGTGGTCGAGACCATCGTTTTTCTTGAACAAGGTTGTGTTGATGTTGAAGAACTACTTGAGCTGGCGGTTGAAGAAAGCGATCAAGATACCTTTGATGAAGCTGAAAAAGATTTAGCAGAGTTGGTAGCGAAGCTAGAAACCCTTGAGTTTCGCCGTATGTTTAGCGGCCCGAATGATGCTAACGACGGTTACATTGATATTCAGTCTGGGTCCGGTGGTACTGAGGCGCAAGATTGGGCGAGCATGTTATTGCGCATGTATTTGCGTTGGGGTGAAGCCCATGGCTTTAAAACCGAGCTCATTGAAGTCTCAGACGGTGATGTCGCTGGAATAAAAAGCGCCACGATCCGTTTTGAAGGTGAATATGCGTTTGGTTGGCTGCGCACCGAAACCGGCGTGCACCGTTTGGTACGTAAATCTCCCTTTGACTCAGGTAGCCGCCGTCATACGTCATTTGCCTCTGTGTTTGCCTACCCAGAAATAGATGATGATATTGAGATTGATATCGACCCCTCTGACTTACGTATTGACACCTATCGCGCTTCTGGAGCCGGTGGTCAGCACGTAAACAGAACCGACTCAGCGGTGCGTATTACCCACGAACCAACGAACATAGTGGTGCAGTGTCAAAATGACCGCTCACAACATAAAAATAAAGCCCAAGCCATGAAGCAGCTGAAGGCCAAACTGTATGAATTCGAAATGCAGAAGCAAAACGAAGAAAAACAGAACATGGAAGACAGCAAGTCTGATATCGGTTGGGGCAGTCAAATACGCTCTTACGTATTGGACGATTCGCGCATAAAAGACTTGCGCACCGGTGTGGAAACACGCAACACCCAAGCAGTGTTAGACGGTGATCTAGACAAATTCATTCAAGCCAGCTTAAAGTCAGGTTTGTAAGTTAATTCACATTTATATATAGCTAATAGAAATCAGGAAAGTCGATGACTGAACAGCAACAAGATGAAAACAAGCTCATAGCTGAGCGCCGGACTAAACTTTCGCAGATCCGTGAAAACTGCAAATCGAACGGCTTCCCTAATACCTTTCGCCGTGAATTTTATAGCCAAGATCTTCAAGCAGAGTTTGGAGAACATGAAAAAGCGGCTCTAGAAGAACTTGGTAAAGTGGTCAGTATTGCTGGGCGTATACTTGCTAAGCGCGGGCCATTCTTGTTATTGCAAGATATGACAGGTCGCATTCAAGCGTATGCGTCAAAAGACACGCAAAAAGACATTAAAGCCCGTTACACCAGTCTCGATATTGGTGACATCATTGGTGTTAAAGGTGAACTTCATAAGTCAGGTAAAGGCGATTTGTACGTCAACATGAGCGAATACCAATTGTTGACTAAGTCGTTGCGCCCATTGCCTGAAAAGTTCCATGGCCTAGCTGACCAAGAAACAAAGTACCGCCAGCGTTATGTTGACCTGATTACAAATCAACAAACCCGTGATACGTTCATGATCCGCAGTAAAATTGTAACGGGTATTCGTAACTTCTTAAGTGAGCGTAAGTTCATGGAAGTAGAAACACCTATGTTGCAGGTTATTCCCGGCGGCGCAACGGCCAAACCGTTTACCACGCACCATAACGCATTAGACATTGATATGTATTTGCGGATCGCCCCAGAGCTTTATCTTAAGCGTTTGGTGGTAGGTGGTTTTGAACGCGTATTTGAAATTAACCGTAACTTCCGTAACGAAGGGTTATCGACGCGTCACAACCCAGAATTCACTATGCTTGAGTTTTATCAGGCCTATGCTGATTATCAAGACTTGATGAACCTAACGGAAGAAATGCTGCGCAGCGTTGCACAAGACGTGTTAGGTACGAGCATTGTGAAGAACACTATCAAGGATAGCGAAGGTAACGTAGTCGAAGAGAAAACTTACGACTTTGGCCAACCTTTCCAGCGCTTGACCATGAGCGAAGCGGTGATCAAATATTGGCCTGAAGCGAACGTTGAAGCGATCAACGATCCTGAAGCGCACCTTGATGAGCTTAAAGCGATGGCCAAGCAGCTGCACATCAAAGAGCCTGAAGTAGATGGCATATGGGGAGCAGGTAAGTACCTTTGTGAAATCTTTGAAGCCACAGCAGAAGAGCAACTTGATCAGCCTACGTTCATCACTGCATACCCGTGGGAAGTATCACCACTGGCGCGCCGCAATGACGACAATAGTTTCGTGACTGACCGTTTCGAGTTTTTCGTAGGCGGTCGTGAACTGGCAAATGGTTTCTCTGAGTTAAATGACTCAGAAGACCAAGAAGCGCGTTTTCGTAAGCAGGTAGCTGAAAAAGACGCGGGCGATGATGAAGCGATGCACTTTGACGATGACTATATTCGTGCCCTTGAATACGGTTTGCCGCCAACAGCTGGTGAGGGGATCGGTATTGACCGTTTGGTGATGTTATTCACTGACAGCCCTACGATTAAAGACGTCATCCTGTTCCCGCACATGAAGCCGGAAGTTAGCAGCGAGAAAGCAGAATAATCAGTGATTAAGACCAGATTACGAGTATGAAAAAGAGCGCCGTTGGGCGCTCTTTTTGTATCTACACTCTGGAAAATACCCTGGCAAGCCTAACCCGCAATGTGACGCGTCACTAAGCTAATACGCCATTAAGCTAATGCTTTAATTTGGCTCACCAGCGCCGTGTTGAGTGGTACATCGATAGCGTGTTTCTCTGCTTCGCGGCAAATATAGCCGTTGATATAGTCAATTTCGCTAGGGCGTTTGTGCGTAATGTCTTGATACATCGAGGAATAGTTTTCGCTGGTGGCCTGTGCAACATCAAGCACTTTTTGATAAAGCTGTTCTTCACTGCCTAAAAAGCCTAGGGCGCTCATTACCGCTGCGGTTTCTGCGCAGATATCCTTTATCATGGCCTGATATTTGGCTTCTATCAGCTGGCCATTTTTGACTTTATATATCGCGGTCAGTGGATTAATAGCGGCGTTGATCGCAAGTTTATCCCAAAGCGCCTGTTCTATATTTTGCTGCCAAGAACATGGCGCTAAAAGCGTATCGAGAACCTGACTACATGACACAGTTTGTAGGACGTCATTTTTTGGCGCGCTTTTTAGCTCGTTTTCTCGCTCGTTATGTAGCGTATTGTTTGGCGGGTTGAGTACATAGCCAAGTTGGCAGTTGCCCAAACCGGTTTCAACCACGCTATGTGTATCAGGCTTATAGGCTGCATGACTGGTGGTTGCTGCAATCAGTGGGTTATTAGGGAGCAGCATTTTCGCGTCTTCGATAACCCCCATACCATTGTGCAGTAATACGATGGTTTGTGTCGGGGCTATGTAAGGTTGCATCTGCCTAAGCACATCGACTATTTGGTAGGCCTTTACCGGCAGTATGAGCATGTCAAAATCATGTAGCGAGGCTAGTGTAATCGAATTGATGTCAATTTGATGAGACTGACCGGCTATGTCAGTGGCATTTAGTGTGAAATTGCGCTGCTGGCGCATAATTACCCCCACTTCTAGGTGCATTTTTATGCTTTTTAATAGGAGTAGGTTTCCAATAGCACCATTACCAACAATCGCGACTTTCACTGCTAGGTATCCTCTGTTTTTTGCCTAACTGGGGGAGGTTTTAGGCGTTGGCCAACTTTTTAACCAAGGTTCGGCATATTCTTGCTGCGCTGTTTGGCATTCTTCATCCGTAAATAGCGCGCCTTCGGTTGGTGGGCAGACTAACTGCACCAATTGACCTTGATAGGTAAAGCGCAGGCAATAGGCGTGCAGATAGGTTCGGTCTTGTGCCTGAGCTTTATATAATTCATCCCCTAAAATAGGGCTGCCCAAACTTTTTAACATGACCCTGAGTTGGTGGGTTTTACCGGTAAGTGGCTTTAGTAGAAACAAGCGAATACCGGCCGATACACTCTTACTAAAAAACTGAGAGACGGCGACAGCGCTGCCATTTTGGTTAAAAGCCCATTTTCCGTCGCGAATTTTTTTCATGGCACCTGTGACGGTACCTTGCTTTTTCTTTGGTTTAGCGCCGCCCAACGCAAGATAGTATTTTTCAATTTCCCTCGCTTCAAATAGTTTACCCAATTGGCTGGCTGCTTGCGCATGCTTGGCCAATATCAGTAAACCTGATGTGACTTTATCTAGTCGGTGGACTAACCACAGTTTATCAAATGCGTGCTGTGCACAAACCATGGGCAAAATCCCCGAACTGCTTGCCTCATTTTGCACACTTACGCCGGGTGGTTTGTCGATAATAATGAAGTCAGGGTGATCGAAAACAACAGAAATCGGGGGAAAAGCGGAATTACTCAAGTAAAGCAATCGCCGCAGGGTAATCAAGATCGTCAATAGCGTTGCGCAACGCTGTTTGGGTATCGTTGTCCAGTGCGCAGTCTCTTATGTACTGATCGAGTTTGTCAGGGGTGATGAACTCGTTTCTTTTAAGCGCCTTAAGCAATTCTTGTTTGCCTTGAGGGTTAACTTCCCCTTGTGCAGCATTCGATGTGGCTGCATTTGCGCTTTGCACTGTATTAGCATACTCATTGGTTGTCGCTAACGTTTGCTTAAGAACAGCAATATACTGATTGCAATTGAGCGTTTCTGGCGCTTCGCTTTTAATTTGGGCTTCAAAGTCACGGCTAGCTTGGTGCAAAGCTGACATGCCTAAATTGCCACTTACCCCTTTTATGGTGTGAACTTGTTGGCGAACAGCGTCTAAATTTTGTAAGCGAATATCACTGACAAGCGTCTCTTCGACTCCTTCGTATTGTTCGTTGAACTTGCCAAGCATTTTGACTAATAAGCTCTCATTGCCGCTAAATTGGCGCAACGCAAAGTCTACATCGAAAATTACGGGGTCTTGATTCATGCACAGGATCCTTAGATCAGGTCGTCACTTACTGCTGAGTCAGCCCACAAGCTGGGTGACTTTGTTATGAATGAAAGGGTAGACTATTAAACTAGTGTAAATCAATGGGCAAGTTTCTCGTGGTAAAAAAAATCGTTATATTATCGGCATTTGCCGGCATTTTAGCCGCATGTCAACCAACCAGTTCCGTGTCACTTCCAACGACAACAAACTTACCCGAGGGGATAACCCTCATTTCCGAGCATACGGTAGATAAAAATCAGGTAGGTATACCCTACAAGAAGTATCGCTTGGCCAATGGGTTAACAGTGGTGCTACATGAAGATCATTCTGACCCATTAGTACGTGTTGATGTCACCTACCATGTAGGCTCTGCTCGTGAGGAAGTAGGTAAGTCAGGGTTCGCGCACTTTTTTGAACATATGATGTTCCAAGGCTCAAAAAACGTTGCGGATGATGAGCATATTAAACTTGTCACCGAAGCTGGTGGGAATATGAATGGGACTACCAACTCTGATCGCACTAATTATTTTGAAACAGTACCTGCTAATCAACTTGAAAAAATGATGTGGTTAGAAGCTGATCGTATGGGCTTTTTACTGGGCTCAGTGACTCAAGAAAAATTTGAGATTCAGCGCGAAACAGTAAAGAACGAGCGTGGCCAAAGTTATGACAACCAGCCTTATGGCCTGCGCAGTGAGCGTAATTCAGAGGCGTTATATCCAGCTGGTCACCCTTATTCATGGTCGACCATTGGTTACATCGAAGACTTAAACCGAGTCAACGTAGATGACTTGAAAGCCTTCTTCAAACGTTGGTACGGGCCAAACAATGCAGTGTTAACCATAGGTGGCGACATTCAACCAGAGCAGGTTCTAAAATGGGCAAACAAGTATTTTGGGCCTATCCCGTCAGGGCCAGAAGTTGAAAACGCTGAAAAAACCTTGGTAACCCTAGATGACACTCGCTTCGTCACTTTAGAAGATGAAGTTCACTTACCTTTGTTACAGGTTACGTTTCCGACGGCCTATGTGCGTCACGAAGATGAAGCGCCTTTAGATGTGTTATCAAACATTTTAGGGGCCGGCAAAACCTCACTTTTCTATAAAAACCTCGTTAAGGATGGTTATGCTGTACAAGCATTGGTGTCACATCCTTGCCAAGAATTAGCATGCGAATTTCAACTGATCGCGCTTGCCAACCCGCAAAATAGCACCAATTTGTCTGAACTTTATACACGGTTCGAGCAAACCCTGGCTGAATTTGAAAAGCGGGGGGTAAACGAAGATGATTTAAACCGGACTAAGGTCGGTATAGAGTCTTCCACCATTTTTGGATTGCAAAGCGTATCGGGTAAGGTTTCAACGCTTGCCTCAAATCAAACCTTCGATGGCGAGCCTGATATGGTGCAATACGATTTAAATCGCTATAACGCCGTGACTGCCGAAGACGTGATGCGAGTATATAAGCGCTATATTAAAAATAAGCCCAGTGTGGTGTTAAGCATAGTACCTAAAGGTCAGGCACAATTAGCTGCTAAGCCGGCGAACTTTGCACCGCCAAAGCGCAACTTAGACAACCTCAGTACGGTTGAGCAGCATGTGGAACAAGCAGAAATTACAGATTCGTTCGATCGTAGCCTTGTGCCACCTGTAGGGCCTTCACCTGTGGTGAGTGTTCCGAATTTTGATCAACAAACGTTTGATAATGGGTTGACGCTTGTCACTTTAGATAGTGAAGAAACTCCTACTGTCTCTATTAGCTTTAATATGGAAGGGGGGCCGCTGCTTGACCCTATCGAAAAAGCAGGGCTGGCGTCGTTTACCGCACAAATGATGAATGAAACCACTCAGGGCTTTAGCAATGAAGAAATGGCCAATCAATTGGCGCTTTTAGGCAGTAGCATTCGCTTTGAAGCAAGTGGTCGTTATACCACAGTGCGGATCAATAGCTTGTCACGTAATCTTGATGCGACTTTAGCGTTATTTAACAAAAAGCTGTTTGCCCCTGCATTTTTAGAAAGTGATTTTGAGCGTTTAAAACAGCGCTCTGCACAATCGTTGCAACAACAGGTTAAAAACCCGTCTGTGTTAGCCAGTCGTGCGGTCAGTGAATTGCTATTCGGTGACAACAACCGTGTGAGTTTGCCTGACACGGGTACATTGCACACATTAAACAACATTAGCCTGGATGACGTAAAAGCTCACTATCAAAAATATTACTCACCGAGCATGGCTAATGTCGTTGTGGTTGGCGATATTGACCCGAAAACGATCGTGGGGTCATTGTCATTTTTGACAAACTGGTCAGCTAAATCATATGAAATAGAAGATTATGCCGAATTTCCGGAAATGGGAAAGCCTGTCATCTATTTGGTTGATAAACCGGGTGCAAAGCAATCTGTGGTGTCTATCGTTAAACCTTATCTACCCTATGATGCTACCGGTGAGCAATTTAGAAGTAAGCTGATGAATTTTGCGCTTGGCGGCGTGTTTAGCAGCCGTATTAACCTAAATTTACGTGAAGACAAAGGGTATACCTATGGGGCTTCAACAAGTTTTATCGGCGGGAAAACGTTAGGTTGGTTCGATGCCAGTGCCGATCTTAAACAAGATAATACCGCAGACGGTATTCGTGAAATGCTGAGTGAAATCAGTAAATATCATGAAAAAGGCATGACTCAGGCTGAGTTAGAGCTGATGCGCAATGCATTCACTCAGGGAGATGCGTTAGAATATGAAACACCGTCGAGCAAAGCGGGCTTCTTACGCCACCTACTTACTTACGAGTTAGATAAGTCATATCGCGCTACGCAAAATGAGATTATTCATAACATTGGTAAAGAAGAGTTGAACACGCTAGCTGCAAAAGTGCTTGATCCGGATTCAATGCAGATTGTGGTTGTTGGAGATGCAGAGGTGATCCGCGCTCAATTAGCAACCCTTGGAAGGGAAGTGGTTGACATGACCGTTGAATATTAACACCTGAATTGAGTGAAAAATAAAGTAACACAGGTCTATATTCCTTGAATTAACTTTAACGCTCCCCATTTACTGGGGGTTGCTGATATTACTGGAACTTATTTTGCAGACATTAGAAAAAGATTTTGCCGAGCGCGTGGCGCTCTTAGCTAAAGAAGACCTTGCTTCTACATTGACAGGGATCTGCCATGGAATTGAGCGTGAAGCGTTACGTATTCAACCTAATGGAAAGTTAGCGCAGACACCCCACAATGAGAAACTGGGGGCTGCATTAACCCATGAATACATTACCACTGACTTCTCTGAGTCTTTGTTGGAATTTATTACGCCTCCTGAACAAGACGCTGATAAAACTATGGGCCAATTACGTGATGTGCATAAGTTTGCTTTAGCTAATATTGATGATGAATGTCTGTGGCCGATGAGTATGCCTTGTTATATTGACGATCAAGATGAAATCCCTATCGCGCAATTTGGTTCGTCTAACGTCGGCAAAATGAAAAGTCTGTACCGAGAAGGTTTAAAGAACCGTTACGGTAGTATGATGCAAGCGATTGCGGGGGTGCATTTTAACTTTTCGTTGCCTGATACATTTTGGGATCTTTGGATAAACAAAACCCAAGGCAGCGAAAACAATAAAGATACCAAGTCCGCTGCGTATTTTGCAATGATCAGAAATTACCGCCGTTTCTGTTGGTTAATCCCTTATTTATACGGTGCGTCTCCGGCAATATGCAGTTCGTTTGTAAAAGGGAAAAGCACCACATTACCTTTTAAAACAATAGGTAAGGGGTCGTTGTATTTACCTTATGCAACCTCCTTACGCATGAGCGATCTTGGCTACACAAACAGTGCTCAGTCGGGTTTGATGACCTGTTATAACCAAGTCGATACTTATATTGAGTCTTTGCGCAAAGCGATTAGTACGCCGTCAGACGTTTTCGAAAAATTTGCTGGCAAAAAAGACGGGCAGTATCAGCAACTCAATAGTAACGTATTACAGATAGAGAACGAGCTCTACTCGCCTATTCGTCCTAAGCAGCCAACAAAACCTTTAGAGAAGCCCACTGATGCACTGCAAGCCCGCGGTGTTGAGTACATTGAAGTGCGCGCACTTGATGTGAACCCATTTAGTGATATTGGCATTGAACGCAATCAGTTTTTCTTTTTAGATGTATTTTTAGTGTACTGTGTTGTTATGCCTAGCCCAGACATGACAACTGATTCTTATCGAGAAACAGAGATGAATTTACGTGCTGTGGTCGATCATGGCCGTGACCCTTCATTAACGCTTACAAAAGACGAAGAAACGATAGCTATGACCCAATGGGCAGCTACTGTGTTTGACGGTATGAGGCAGGTAGCTAAAGTATTAGACAGTAACCTAGAGGTGCCTGAATATAGTTTAGCTGTAGAGCACGAATGGCAAAAGATCCTAGATCCGGAAAAAACGCCTTCTGCTAAAGTATTGGCAATTTTACTAGCCAACGATAAGGATAATGGGGTTTTGGGGCTAGAGTTGGCATCAAGCTACAAAGCGCGTTTACATGACACTGATTATCAATTCTTTGATGCAGAGATGCTGAGCAAGCATGCAATGAGCTCGCTGGAAGATCAGCGTCAAATTGAAGAGTCAGATACGGTGGGATTTGATCAGTTCTTAAGTGATTATTTTACTTATCAATTTGCTTAGTTTTTAGGTTACTTCGATTAAACCGGCTTAGGCCGGTTTTTTTGTGTTTGTTATACACTTCTCATTTGGCGTTATCAGAAAATAAAGCAAAAAAAAGCCCAGCTAAAGAGCTGGGCTAAGTAGTTTAATCGGGAACACACATAAACTAAAACACACGCTAATTACGACCGGTATCTTCGCTATTTAGTTCAAAATAAAGTGAATTAAACAGAGTTATTTATCTATCGGTATGAAAATCATGCAGGGGGAAGACCGTTTGCATTGGGGCAGCGCAAAACGGGTCATTCTGCGATAGAGAATAATTTGGGACGTGGCCTTTTATGCGAAATTTTCTAGGTGATATTCGGATAAAAAAAAGCCCAGCTAAAGAGCTGGGCTAAGTAGTTTAATCGGGAACACACATAAACTAAAACACACGCTAATTATGACCGGTATCTTCGCTATTTAGTTCAGAATAAAATGAGAAAAATATCA
>Ga0189289_10302_pt1 | contig 29860 bp, 35 predicted proteins | sample UW106minimetaG_FD_130313 | JGI IMG/M metagenome (GOLD analysis project Ga0189289, IMG submission 130313) | Marine microbial communities from the Costa Rica Dome - UW106 mini metaG | ecosystem: Environmental > Aquatic > Marine > Oceanic > Photic zone | place: Costa Rica: the Eastern Pacific...
CACCGACAACCGCAACCGCACCGCCGCGGATCTGCGGCTGGCCTTCAGCAAGAACGGCGGCAACCTGGGAGAGCACGGCTGCGTGGCCTATCTGTTTGAACACCGCAGCGAAGTGATCCTCAACGCGGGCCCCGAGGACGAGGAACGGCTGCTGGAAAGCCTCTTGGAGCTGGACGCCGATGGCTATGAGCTGGAAGAGGCGGCCGTTGTGGTGCACGGCCCGTTCGAGGCCTTGGAGAGCCTTCAGGACGGCTTGCGCCGGGATGACTGGGATGTGCGGGAGTGGGGGCATCACTGGTCCGCCCAGACCAGCGTCCCTGTGAATGATCCAGACATTGCCCACAGCTGCCTGAAGCTGCTGGATTCCCTCGACGGGCTCGACGATGTTCGCAGCGTCAGCGCCAACCTCGATCTCGCCGAAGGTCTGGAGATCGACTGACCCCTTCTTGAAGTTTGTCGTCAGCAAATCCGCACCAAAGCTTGCGCTCCTGAGCCCCCTACAACCCCAGAGCTAGGCCGAAGGAATCCCTACTGGAGGATCGCCATGTCCATGAAACAGCTGGAGACGTTCATGTCGCGGGTTCAGAGCAACGACTCCCTGCGCGACGAGGTGCAGCGCTGCGGCAAGGACAACTCCTGCGTGGTCAAGGTTGGTGCCAAACACGGCCACAAGTTCTCGCCAGCTCTGCTGACCCGCTGGCAGCGCGAACACTGAGCACCGGACGACTGCTGGCGGCGGGGTTTCCCTCAGGGAGCGCCTGTCGCCTCCTCCTCTGTGGCATCGGGTTGCTGACGAATCATCCGGGCCAGCATCTCCAACTTGGCATTTTCCGATTCAGAAGCCCGGGTGGCCATCCAGGCACTGGCCGCCTTCTGCTGAGCCAGCTGCTGCACGAGCGCCAGGGCCGTTTCGCGCAATTGCTCGAGGTCCTGGCAGTCCTGGATAAATCGCGTCCAGCGTTCCACCTCAAAACTCTGCTCGAGACGCCGTTGCAAGGGGTCGATGCTCATGGCCTCCGCCATCGGCTGTTCAAGCTAGAGCCGCTGCATCGCACCACAGCCAAACATTGGGGTGGGTCAGCAGCCAACTGGCAGGTAGCGAAGGGTCCGGCTCCTTCAGGGCGAGCAAGCGCTTGAGAATGCCTGACTTAGCGGTGCCAGTCACCACCAGATGAATTTCGGCAGCCTCGAGAATCTCGCGTAGGCCAAGGGTGATGGCCCGCTGGGGCACAGCCTCCACGCTCCCATCAAAGAGGGCAGCGTTCTGATGCCGGGTTGCGGGCGTCAGAACCACTTCATGACAGTGCTGGTCGGGGGGGCAGGGCGGCTCGTTGAAGCCGACATGTCCATTGCTGCCCAGCCCCAGCAGCTGCAGCCCGATGCCTCCGCAGCGTGTCAGCTGCTCGCCGTAGCGGCGCGCAGCCGCCTGTCCGTCAGCGGCGGTGCTGTCGGGCAGGTGCACCGCTGACTGCGGCAAACCCAGTGGCGCAGCAAGGTGCTGGGTCATGTAAGCCCGGTAACCCCGGGGATCCTCTGCAGAAAGCCCGAGATACTCGTCCAAGTTGAAACTGCACCAACTGGCGCGTAGCGCCTCCAGCTCATCGGCAGACCACGACAACAGCCGTTCCACCAGGGTCCTGTAGAGCGGCTCCATCGTGCGTCCCGTAGCCAGGCCCAAAGGCTTCAGGGAGCGAGGCCCCTGGCCAGAGCCGCTGCGCAGATGGCGCTCCAGATGGGCCGCCAGCACAGCGCAGAGATCCATGTCATTGGAGTGGCGCTGCAAATGACAGGGAAACCGGGCCAAAAGGCGAAACCTGAGCTTCCCTCCAGAGTGGCTTCGTCGGGGGCTTCAGCGCCAGCGATGGGTCGAAGTGCGGTCGGTAGGGAACGACCTCAGCACCGCGGTAGTAGTGCTGGAGGATCGAGCGGAAGTCGGCCCCCTGCTCGGCCAGACCATGGGCCCCCCACTGGCTCATGCCAACACCATGGCCATAGCCCTGGCCCTTCACCAACAGCTGTAGGCCGCCACCGGACCAACGCCCCACTGAGGCTTTGCTGACCAGCACCGGCGGAGGTGCCACCAACAGTGGTGGGCGTCCTGGCCCCTGCCGGGCCACCGCCGCTGTGATCCGATCGATGCGGGATCCACCACTCACCTGTGTGGTCCCACTCCGCACCGGGAAAGCCGCAGGTGGGCGCTGCCCCCCCGTCACCATCTCGAAGCTCACCAGGGTGCTTTTGAGACCCAACCGTTTGCGCAGCTCAGCCCCGTTGAGCACCAACGATCCGCGTGGACCACGTAACCGGGCCTGCCGCACACGACCGCTGCCGGACCGGCTGAGCACTTCAACGGCCTGGAGTCCACCGGTCTCCGGCAACCGCTGGCGCAAACCGGACGGATCAAACCATTGCTCCCAGCAGTGCACCGGACTGTGCTGGTCGTGGTCTGGAACGCTGACCAGATATGGGTGCTGTCGGCGCCAGACCATCCCGCTCGCCTCGGTCACCCCTCCGGAGCTGCTGTGAAACACAGCATCGATCAAGCGCCCCCCATGAACAAGCACCAGCGAACGGGTACTGGCCACCGCCTGCCGGGTGCTCGGAGTTTCGGACTCCACACCGCGGTACACCTGACTCGCGACCGTCGCCTTCACATCCCAGGCCCCACCACGGCTTCGTTGTTTCAGCGCATAGGTCCGGGCCGCCACCGCCTGGGCCTGCAGCGCAGCCAAGGGCCAGCGATGGGGCATTTCGCTACCCACAACGCTGGCGAGATAGGTCTCGATGCCAAGGCTGTTGACCACCCGTAAGCGCCCGCCCCGTCCGCTGATGCGCAGCACACCGCGGTACCGACGGGATCCCAGCCAGATGCCCCGTGGGTCGTCGTTCTGCACCGTCAGCAGGGTGCTGGCCCGCAGCGCCATCAAACGACCATCAACATTGGCACTCAGGCGCGTGCCCCGCAGGCTGAGCTGCAGCCGCTGAGGCCGTCGCTCGCCGCCAGGGAGGCCCTGCACCCGCAACGGCTGCGCACCATCGGAGCGCAGGCTGAGCTGGGTGTTCTCCAGGAGCAGTACGCGCATCTGTGGCTCCCGGCCACGGGCCAGCGCCGCGGGAGTTGGAGCGATCACAGCGACGAGCACCAGCCCGACGACAACGGAGGCGCGGCGCACGCTGGGGATCAAAAGGCGTCCCAGTGTGCCGCCTGATCCTCAGTTCAGCCAGATGGCAGCATGAGTCCTGAGGCGCACCGGCCTTGCAGGTCACTTTTCTCGGTACGAGTTCTGGGGTGCCCACTCGGGCCCGCAACGTCTCAGCAGTGGCCCTGCGCTTGCCGCAGCGCTCGGAGATGTGGCTTTTCGACTGCGGGGAAGGAACGCAGCATCAGTTTTTGCGCAGTGATTTGCGCCTGTCGCAGCTCCGCAGAGTATTCATCACCCACATGCATGGCGACCATATTTTCGGCCTGCCGGGGCTCCTGGCGAGCCTCGGGCTTGCCGGCAGCAGCCCAGCGGGAGTGGATCTCTACGGACCAGACCCGCTCGAGAGTTACCTCAACGGTGTGCTGAGAACCAGCTCCACCCGCATCGGCTATCCCCTGGAGGTGCATCGAGTGAGGTCAGCGGCAGAGCAAGGCTCGCTGCTGTTCGAGGACGACGACTTCACCGTGCGCTGCACCCCACTCACCCACCGCGTGCCGGCCTACGCCTATCGCATTGAACAGAAGCCCCTGGCCGGTCGGTTCGATATTCAGAAAGCACGGGAGCTCAACATCCCGCCCGGCCCCGTCTACGCGAGGCTGAAGCGGGGCGAAACGGTGAAGTTGGAGGACGGTCGCACCATCGACGGCAACAGCCTTTGCGGTGAGGAACGACCGGGAGTAAGCGTTGTTTATTGCACCGACACCGTGTTCTGCGATGCCGCCGTGGAGCTTGCCCAGGGGGCGGACCTCTTGATCCATGAATCCACCTTTGCCCATGGAGAGGCGGAGATGGCCTTCCAGAAACAGCACTCCACCAGCACGATGGCGGCCCAAACGGCCGCTGAAGCAGGGGTAGGGCAACTGGTGCTGACCCACCTCAGCCCGCGCTATGCACCAGGCAATCCTGTGACTCCCCAAAACCTGCTGGACGAGGCCAAGGCGATCTTTCCCAACACGCTGCTGGCGAAGGACTTCCTCAGCATTGACGTCAAACCACGCTGCAACAGTTTGTGATCCGGCCTCGGAGGGTCACTTCCCCGTGATACAAGAGCTGGGTGCGGTGAATGCGTCACGCCCCCCCAACCTTCATGGCCTCTGTGTTCTCTTCCTTGCGACGGTCCCTGAAGGGCCTTCTGGTCCTCATCCCGGTGCTGTTCGGCCTTGCCGTCATCTCGCCGGCTCAGGCGGCCCAGTGGGACGCTGAGACCCTGACGGTTCCAGCTAACCCTTCCGGTTCAGAGGTGACCTTCAGCGATCGGGAAATCGATGCTGGCCGCAAGGTGTTCAACACCAGCTGCGGAACCTGCCACGCTGGCGGCATCACCAAGACCAACCACAACGTGGGCTTGGATCCAGAAACTCTTGCCCTGGCCACCCCGGCCCGCGACAACGTCGAGGCCCTGGTCGACTACATGAAGGATCCGACCTCTTACGACGGCGAATACAGCATTGCCGACGTGCATCCCAGCATGCGCGACGCCGAGCTCTACCCCGCCATGCGTGACCTTGATGATGAGGATCTGCGCCTGATGGCCGGTTACATCCTTGTGTCACCCAAAGTTCAGGGAACTGCCTGGGGCGGTGGCAAGATCTATTTCTGATCGATCCCAATCGAAATTTTGCTCGTCCCCGGCGCCCTTAGGTCGTCGGGGTTTTTTGTTGGGGACTCACACAGTCCGGAGCCATGGAGTTGGGGTGGCGGCTGTACCACCACTCCTGCAGATCTCGAGTGAAGCGCACAGAGAACAGGGTCAGCACCGTGGGCGTAGGCCGCCCCCCCGGCTGTAGAAGTTCCACCGCATAGGACGGGCAACGCCGGGCAGCCAGGTCTGGCACAAACCGTCGTCCGATCCGCCGCCAACTCGGCTCCTTGCTGCGCCAGGCGAGGCGACAGCAAGGCCAGGGCAGCTCTTCACGATCAAACAATCGGCAACAGGGGCCAATAACACGGAAGCTGTACTGACCGCCAGGGCTTGTGTGGACACTGCCGGGCTCCAGAAGATCGTCAACTTCGGGGCGGCTCACGGCAGGTGAAGGCAAGGGACTTGCATGGAAGGCGACCAGACCAAAAAAAACCACCCCCGAAGGGGTGGTTGAAGACAAGTCCTGTTGAAGGACGAAAGCTCAATAGAGCTCTTCTTCGGCGTGGGTCTTGATGGTGCAGTCGGAGGTGGGGTAGGCGACGCAGGTCAGCACAAAACCAGCTTCGATCTGGTCATCGTCCAGGAAGCTTTGGTCGGACTGGTCGACGGTGCCAGCGGTGATCTTGCCGGCGCAAGTGGAGCAAGCGCCCGCACGGCAGGAGTAGGGGAGGTCGATGCCCTGCTCTTCAGCAGCGTCGAGGATGTACTGGTCGTCGGGCACTTCGATGGTCTTGTTCAGACCTTCGCTCTCGGAGACCAGGGTGACCTTGTAGGAAGCCATGACTTAGTGAATGCGTACAGGGCTCCGGAAAATCCGGTCCTGCAGGACAGCACTTTTTTACTTCAATTAGGTGCCTAACCAAACGATTCCTGGCTGACTAGGGAGGAGGTCCAATCGGAGACCCCACTCCGATAAGCGTGGCTTATGGGGCTACGGCTACTGGCGACGGATTTCCAGGAGCCCCCAGCGGCCTTGTTCCGCTTCCTTGGTGACCACCCAGCCCAACTCCCCAAGAACGTCCTTCAGGCGTGGTGCTTGATCCACCAGGAGCCCGCTGAGCAGAGCACGACCATCCTGCTGAAGCAGCCCCTCGAAGCCAGGCGACAGGGCTTCGATCACCGGGGCCAGGATGTTGCAGAGCAGCAGATCAGCGCGGCGGGGCGCAAGCAGCTCCGTCAGTCGGTCCACGGAACCGAGGGCCACCTCAAGCTCAGCCTCCGATCGGTCGTTCAGGCCACGGTTCGCGGCTGTGGCACGCACAGCCAGGGAATCGGTGTCGGCAGCCACCACTGCCTGCGCTCCCAATCCCAGCGCAGCAAGCCCCAACACACCACTGCCGCAACCCAGGTCAGCCACCAGCCCCCCCACGGGAGGCGACTGCTCCAACGCTTCCAGGCAGAGCCGAGTGGTGGGGTGGCTTCCAGTGCCAAAGGCACTGCCCGGATCCATGCGGATCACCAGGCGGTCCGCATGCTCCGGCGGAATCTCCAGCCAGGCCGGCAGAATCAGCATCCCCATGCCGACAGGATCCGCCTGCCAGTGCTGTTTCCAGCTGAGGCTCCAATCCTCGTCGGCCACAACGTCCCAGCGTCCTTCTGGCAGGCAGAGACCAAAGGGCTCTGCCAGCGGCTGCAGGCTGGCGATCAGCTCACGCCGCTGGGGCTCCGGCCACTCTGGCTGGGGCAACCAGACCAGCAGCGTCTTGCGGTCAGGCGTTTCCGGCGCATGCTGCACCGCATGGCGATGCAGCCCGAGATCTGTCAGCTTCCACACCAGCGATTCCTCCAGTTCTGGAGGGCACGGCAGTGTCAGACGCCACCACATCAGAGCGTGACCGGGTGAGCTTCCTGGATGCCCTCGATCGCCGTGATCGTCTGCAGCAGGTCGGCAGGGATCGGATCATCGATGCTGAGCACCATCACAGCGTCCCCTCGCACGATCTTGCGACCCACCTGCATCGAGGCGATGTTGACGTTGTGTTCACCCAGCAGGGATCCCAGATGACCAATGATTCCGGGCATGTCCCGGTGTCGGGTGAACAGCATGTGGCTGCTCGGCGTCACATTGACCGGGAAGGCATCAATGCTGGTGATGCGTAGATCGCCATCGGCAAAGACGGCTCCAGTGACACTGCGGCTGCCCTGATCCCCGCGCGTGGTGATCTGAAGCGAGCCACCGGCGAAGTCGCGGCTGCTCTCATCCTTCACCTCCAGCACCTGAATACCGCGAGCTTTGGCCTCCAGTGAGGCATTCACGAAGTTGATGCTGTCGCCCAGCCCCGCACTGAGCAGTCCCTTCAGAGCCGCGATCACCAGAGGCTGAGACGGATGGCTGGCGAATTCACCCTGAAGCCGCAGTTCCATCTCTTTCACATGGCCGCCGGCCAGCTGACTGACGAGCAGACCAACGGTCTCTGCTAGCTGCAGGTGAGGCTTGAGGCGCTCCATGATCTCAGCGCTGAGGCCAGGGATGTTGACGGCACTACGGGCCGGCAGACCCAGCAGCACATCACGGATCTGCTCCGCCACGTCAATCGCCACATTCTCCTGGGCCTCCTCCGTCGAAGCACCGAGGTGGGGGGTCAGCACGAGCCCACGCTCAACCGCCCGCAGAGGGGAGTCTTCCGCGAGAGGCTCACTGGCATACACATCCAGGCCAGCCCCGGCGATCACACCGTTGTTGATGGCTTCAGCGATCGCTGCCTCATCCACAACACCACCGCGAGCACAATTAACGATGCGTGCCGTGGGTTTCATCGTGCGCAGCAGCTCCGCATTCACCAGGTTTTCGGTGTCCTTGGTGCGGGGGATGTGCAGGGTGACGTAGTCGGCCGTGCGGAACAGCTCATCGAGCTCAGAGAGCTTGACCTGCATCTGCTGGGCACGGTCAGCCGCGATAAACGGGTCGTAAGCGATCACCTCCATCCCCATGGCCTGGGCTACCCGGGCGACGTGGGAGCCGATCTTGCCGAGACCGACGACGCCGAGCGTTTTCTTGTACAGCTCGTTGCCTACATACTTCTTGCGGTCCCATTTGCCGGCCCGCATGCCGGAATGAGCTTGGGGGATATGACGCGAGAGCGTCAGCATCATGGCCAGAGCATGCTCCGCTGCAGCGATGGTGTTGCCCTCCGGGGAGTTCACCACCAGCACACCCCGCTGGGTTGCAGCAGGAACATCCACGTTGTCGACACCGACGCCCGCGCGGCCAATGATTTTGAGTCGACTCGCAGCGGCGATCACCGCTGCAGTCACCTGGGTGCCGGAACGGATCATCAAACCGTCGTACTCACCGATGATGCCGATCAGCTCGTCCTCGGAGAGACCGGTGCGCTGATCCACCTGCGCCACATGGCCAAGGATGTCGATCCCGGCCTGGTCGATCGGATCAGAGACAAGAACTTTCGTCATCGAAAGGCGCAGAACTGCCGCGCCAAACTGTAGAGATCAACATCCACCACCCCCTCCGGTTCGAAGCACAGGGTTCAGAATTCAGCGCATTGGATCTGAATGCCCCATGCCGGTCTGTGTGATGGTGATGGCCGATGCCCCATCGGCAGAAGGTCTGACCCAGCGGCTCCGCGACACCGATCTGCCGCTGCTGAAGTGTTTGACGATCCCGCCTGACGGGGATGCCATCGACAAAGTTGCTTTGCTGAACCCCAACCTGACACGTCAGCAGCGGCAGCGCGGCATGGCCCGCTGGCTGATGCCCTTCGGCTTTCTTGCTGGGGTCACCTTTACCAAAATCACCAACCTCACCACCTTCGCCAGCTTTGGCCCCTGGGCTGAAACCCTGATCAGCGGCCTGCTCGGAATGGGCTCCGGCCTGATGGGGAGCTACGCCGCGGCCGCCAGCGTCGATTCGGACAACGATGCTGGGGTGCGAATTCTTCGCAACCGCCGCGACGAAGGATGCTGGCTGGTGCTCCTGGAAACCCCCAATGGAATCGAGGCGCCCTGGCAGGTGATTCAACGATCGCGCCCGCAACAGGTGGTACGCCTCGACGACCTGTGATGTTGCCCCGAGAGGATCTGCTAATGGGAGCCCAGGACCCCCAAGGACTGACGGTGCTGATCGATCTGGCGGAGCAGGTTCTGCGCACCTGGCAACCGGCCTGGAGCCCCTTCCTCAGCGCACCACTCCGGGAGGAAACCCTTGCTCGGCTGGGCAGCCTGAGTGAATTGACCTGGATGAGTGACGGTGGCTATCCAGGGGCCGAGCGCCAACAGCTGCTCTGCCACCGGCGCGATGACACCCCCGATTCGGCAGCACCCGTTCAAGGTCTGCTGATCGAAGGCAACTTCCTCTTCGACCCCCTCTCCCCCGACGACCTGCGCGAGGCGTTGCAGGCGATGGGCATGGACGAGACCAGCCTTGGTGATCTCTGGGTGCGGGGCGATCGCGGCGGGCAAGGGATCTGCACCATTAGCGCGGCGGAAGCCCTTCATGGACGCGTGGGTGCCGTCCGCGACGTGGAGATCCGCTGTGAATCGCGTCCCCTAGAACAGCTACAGCCTCCCGTGCAACGCAGCGTCCGCACCCTGCAAACCGTGGAGGCGTCCTGTCGCCTAGATGCGATTGCGTCAGCAGGATTTGGCCTGTCCCGGGCCAAGATCGTGACCCACGTCAAAGCTGGACGTCTGCGCCTCAACTGGGGGAACGTGCGGCAAGCGAGCCGTGAACTGGTGGTTGGGGACCGACTGCAGCTGCAGGACCGCGGCTCTGTGGAGGTGCTCTCCTTAACACGCACAAAACGTGAACGTTGGCGGGTTGAACTGCGCCGCAGTTGAATTGAGCTTCCCCTCCGGCTGCTACTGTTCAGCCTCGATCGAAGGAATCTCAAGATTCCAATTCGATCTATTGGCGGGCGATTAGCTCAGGGGTAGAGCACTACATTGACATTGTAGGAGTCACTGGTTCAAATCCAGTATCGCCCACTTCCCTGATCGGGACTGCGTTTTCAAACTTCAGACCTTGCGATGACACGCACGATTGTCGTTGGCTTGGGTCGCTCAGGTTTGGGTGCTGCGCGTCTGCTCAAACAGCAGAGTTGCGATGTCGTTGTTTTTGAACGTGGCGACAACGACGCCCTCCAGCTGATCGCGGCTGAGCTGGATCAAGAGGGCATTCAGGTGGTCTTAGGGCAGCCCCTCACCCCAGAGAGCTTCCAAGCCTGGCGCGAAGGGCTAGAAGCAGTGGTGATCGGACCAGGCATTCCCTGGGATCATCCAACTCTGATCCAACTGCGATCCGAAGGCATTCAGGTGCGAGGCGAGATGGACCTGGCCTGGGATGCCCTCCGCCAGATCCCCTGGATCGGCATCACCGGAACCAACGGAAAGACCACGGTCACGCACCTGCTCAGCCACGTGTTAGAGCGCTCCGGCCTGAATGCTCCCATGGGCGGAAACATGGGGCTCTCAGCGGCTGAACTGGCTTGTCAGATCGCGGCAGGGGCCTCGCCACGGCCGGATTGGCTCGTCATGGAGCTAAGCAGCTACCAGATTGAAGCAGCACCGGCCATTTCCCCCAAGATCGGCATCTGGACAACGCTGACCCCGGACCATCTCGAGCGCCACGGCAGCCTTGAGGCCTACAGGGCCATCAAACGTGGGCTGCTCGAACGCTCGGACTGCGCCCTTTTCAATGCCGATGATCCGGACCTGCGCCAGCAGCGAAGCAGTTGGCAGCGCGGCACCTGGGTCAGCAGTGAAGGGGCTAGTCCGGATGGCCAGCCAGCCGATCTCTGGATTGATGCTGAGGGCTTGGTGCGGAACAGCATCACCACGCTGTTTTCTGCTGATGTCTTGGCGATGCCAGGGAGCCACAATCGTCAGAACCTTCTACTGGTCACAGCTGCTGCATTAGCGGTCGGCCTCCCCCCCCAGCAGATCGCAGACGCCCTCAGCACGTTTCCGGGCGTCCCGCATCGCCTCGAGCAACTCGGAACCTTGTCAGGAGCCACCGTGTTCAACGACAGCAAGGCCACCAACTACGACGCGGCTGAGGTGGGATTACAAGCGATGCAGGGACCGGTAGTGGTGCTTGCCGGAGGACAGACCAAACGTGGCGATGCCAGGGGATGGCTGCAGGAACTCAACGCCAGGGCCTGCAGCCTGATCCTTTTCGGAGCGGGGGCTGACGAACTGGCCAGCCTGGCCAAAGCCGCGGGTTATCCAGGCGAACTTCTGCAATGCCCCGATCTCGAAAGTGCTGTGAACTTGGCAGCGGCTGCCGTGCAGCGGACGGATGCCTCGGCGCTACTGCTGTCTCCGGCCTGCGCCAGCTTTGATCAATACCGGGATTTCGAAGCGCGAGGCGAGCACTTCCGCTCTCTGATTCAACCCTTCTTGGACGCCGCCTGAGACAAAACGAACGCAATGGGATGCATCCGGGCCAAGCGGTCCGATGATGACCTCAAACAAGCCTGTTGACGTGGCCTTCTGGTTGATGAAAAGCGAACCCGACGCTTACGGGATCGAAGATCTTCGTCGTGAAGGCACCACGCTTTGGGACGGCATTAGGAATTACCAAGCCCGCAATTTCATGCGCAGCATGGAGGTGGGCGATCAGGCGTTCTTCTACCACTCGAATTGCAAACCTCCCGGGATCATCGGGCTGATGGAGGTCATGGAAACCGGCTTGGTGGACCCAACACAGTTTGATCCGGCGGCCAAGTACTACGACCCCAAATCAACCACCGATAAGCCCCGCTGGGACTGTGCTCGCCTGCGATTTCTCGGCGAGTTTGACGCTCTACTCAGTCTCGACCAGCTGCGGGAGATCTACAGCGAACAGCAGTTGCCCGTGATCAAACGCGGGAACAGGCTTTCGATCCTTCCTGTTCCAGCTGACACTGCCCTCGACCTCCTCTCGCGGCTTGGCCAGCTCCACTGAGATCCCACTGGTCACACTGCTGCCCCGGGCCTGGATCGGCTTCAGCCGCGGGCCTTGGCGTTGCGTGGGCCTGGCTGCGCTGGTCCTGGTCAGCGCCAGTGGCCCTGCGGTGGTCGGCCACGACCTGCGTTTAGCAGGTTCCCCGTGGCTAAACCGACTGGGGGATTTATCTGTGCTGACCAGCCTGGTGCTTCCCCTGTTCCCCCTCTTGGCCCTGCTGCGGCTGACGGATGGCCTGCTCCCTGATCGACGCGACGACAGGCCTGACCAGACCTGGCGGCAGCTTCTGCATCAAGCTTTCACCCTGATGCTGCTTGAAATGCTTCTCGTCCTGGGGGGGCTCGGACTGATTCAGTCGTTGAGCTGGATGCTCGGACGCTGGAGCACTGCCCTGGCAGGACTCAGCGTGTTGCTGGGGGGGCTGGGTCTGATGAGTTGGCTGTTTAGCCAAACCTTGGCCTTCCCCCTGCTGGTTCACGAGCGCTGCCGAGCTCTACAAGCGATGGACCACAGCCGCCAGCTGGTGCACCGCAATGGCCTCAAGGTGCTAGCGCTGCTGGGGATGCTGCTGGGGATCAATCTGCTGGGGCTGATCGGAGCGACCCTTGGGCTGCTGCTCAGCCTCCCCTTCAGCGCCCTGGTGCTGATGGCCTGCTGCCGACCTCAAACCCCATTCAGCAACGACTCCCGACGGAACATGTTTCCGACGTAAACCCGGGTGATCTCCCGCGAAGGAGTGCCGTTCTGCACCAAGAAACCGGCCAGCGCCGCCTGAACCAAACGGTATTGATCCCAATTCGGATGACCCTCGATGAATTGGGTCATGGCCTGCTGAAGGGGTTGCGGTACTTCCGATTGGAAACTCACAACACTGCTCTCAGCCGTGGAAGCTTGCTCAAGGCCTTCCGGCATCTTTTTTGTTTTTCGAAACGAACACCAGTTCTCCACACCACAGCGCCACCGTCAAGGGCAGCCAACATGAGGGCATTCTCATGCATCTCCACATGAGATTCATGGCTGGAAGCCACTCCTGCACTGGCCAGTGCGCCAGAGGGGCCGGACCTAAGCACCCCGTCGCCAACGTCAAGCGAAAACAACAAAAACCGGAGGATTTCCACAGCAGCCCTCCATAACGGCGCTCACAGCCCATCGCCTGTGGAAAAACTGTGCAGAGCTCGCGGCAAAAGGCGGGGGAAATCAATGACTCGGAAATGATTAGCCGCACTAATCAACGCTGCGAGTCCCACAGAGTTCTCATCGCAGCCACCGCCGCCGCGGCCGCGGGGGCCGTCCATTCCCCTTCAGCAGCACGGCCCTCCAGCGGGGTGAGCAGGATGCGCAGGTCCCATTGATTGCGATCACCGCTCAAGCATCCCCACCAGACGCCGCGATCAAGCTCCAGCTCAATCGCTTCCTCAGGCATCAGCTGGTCAACCAGGCCCCGGTGCTGCTGCTCCAGGGTCATCACAAGATCCACCAGATCTCGCCACTCCGACTCGGTCAACTCAAAAGCCCAGCGTTCTCCACCAACAAGAACGCAGTAGTGACCGCGGGAGGGATCCCGAGACACACGCCAACCGGCTCCCTCCTGTTGAATCACACCCAGCCCATCAACCAGGCAGCAGGTCGGGCTGGTCCTGCTCGTCACTCAATTCCACAATGGCTCGCTGAACCGGCTTGACGCTGGACTCCTCCAGCAGGCCATCGAAATCATCGAATCGCCGCTGTTTGGCCCGGAAAGCAATCCTTACGGTCGTCAGATAACGGTTGCTTGATTGACGGATCAAGCTTTCGCCACGCTTGGCGAGATCTTTGGAGTCAACTCCGGCCGAAAGCACAGGCTTTTTAGGCAAACATTTACATACTAATTGTTGACCGTCTCAAGCCAGCTGATCGGTGTGAAAGGGCACGTGCATGGGATAAGCACGCTGACGAGATCCGGGCACACGCAAAACGATCTGGCGCCCCAAACCCAGAGCGGCCAGAGGCAACCGCAAATACACCACCAAACCACTCAGCTCCTCGAGGTGAGCATCGTCAACGCACTCGATGCGGATGGTGCCCCAGCTGCGACGCATGCGACAGCTCCGCAGCGGCTCCAGCCTGTCCTGCAGTTCAGGATCTTCCCGGTAGAAGGAGAAGATCAGCTGCTGCAATCGATCCATCGCCTCCAGTCCCCTTAGTCTCATCCTGACTTCACCGTGCCCCGAGCACGGTCACAGATCGCGTGGGCGAAGAAAAGCTTCAGCATTCAGACCAACGGGGCGGAACACTCGCCATCGATCTGGGCAGCACCACCACGGTGGTGGCGTATCAGGGTTCGACATCAGCCACAGCCGATCTGCTGAACCTGCCAGCCATTTGCAGTCGGGCCGGTGAAATCCCGAGCCTGGTTTGGAACGCGACGCAACGGCCCCTGATTGGTCGGCAGGTGCTCGAATCAGGGCTCCATGACTCCAGTGATATCCGTCTACATCGAGACTTCAAGGGCCGCATCGGTCAAGCCGACGCCCCAGATCAGAAGGCCGCCCGCTGGGCAGGGGAACAGCTGCTTCAGCAGATCTGGAGCCGGCTCCCCCCTGACCTCGAAATTGAGCGGCTGGTGCTCACCGCCCCGGTGGAGTGCTACAGGGCTTATCGCAGCTGGTTGCTGCAGGCCTGCACCGCGCTGCCAGTGGCCGAAATTGCCCTGGTGGATGAACCCACCGCAGCAGCCATGGGTGCAGGGCTCCCGGCCGGATCGACGCTGCTGGTGGTGGACTTGGGGGGGAGCACCCTCGATCTGGCTTTGGTGGCGCTGGAAGGAGGCGAAGGTCGTGCAGCACCGATCGCACAACTGCTGCGGCTGGGGGGACGCAGCCTGGGGGATAACAGCCGCCAGATGCTGCGCACAGCCAAGGTTCTGGGCAAGGCAGGGCTGCGTCTCGGCGGCCGCGACATCGATCGCTGGATTGTGGATCGCTGTTGCCCGGGTCAACCCGCCAATTCCACCCTGCTCAACGCCGCCGAACGCCTGAAATGCCGTTTGAGCGACACCACGCTGGCCGAACGCGAGCAGCTGATGGAGTTAGCGGTAGATCACCAGGAGCATGTTCTCCGCCTGTCACGCAGCGAGCTCAACAGCCTGCTGCTGGAGAGGGGATTTGGGGACGCGCTCGAACAACTGCTGGAGGCCTGCCTGGCCGGCGGTCGCCGCAACAATTGCAGCCTGGAAGAGTTGGAAGGCGTCGTAGCCGTCGGAGGAGGTGCCCGGCTGCCTTTCCTGCGCCAGTGGCTCACCGAGAACACAGCACCAGCACGCTTGCTCACCCCGCCACCAGTGGAAGCCGTGGCCCTCGGCGCCCTTCGACTCACACCAGGGGTCGCCATTCGAGATGTGCTTCAACACGGCGTTTCCCTGCGCTTCTGGGATCAGCGCAGCAACAGCCACCGCTGGCATCCCCTGTTCATGGCCGGACAACCTTGGCCGAGTCCGGCTCCCCTGGAACTTGTGCTGGCCGCAAGCCAGACAGGGCAAGACAGCCTGGAGGTTGTACTTGGGGAACCAATCCCGCAGGGCAGCCACAGCGTGGTCTTTATCGATGGATTGCCGACCCTCCAAGAGCAGCCCGCAGGCGAGATCTCCCATCAGCCCTGGCCCGGCGACGCTCTGGTGCTGCCCCTGGAACCAGCAGGCGAAAAGGGCGAAGACTGCTTGAGGCTGCGCTGGAGCATTGATTCTGAAGCGCAGCTTCAGCTGGAGATCAAGGATCTGCGCTCTGGAGAAGCGTGGGGCCACCCAATGCTGGGGGCTGTCCGATAAGACGTCCGTCCACAGGCCCTTGGAACAGCAGCTGTCAATCCATAAAACAGATTCAGCTTTTGTTCATTCGTTCTTGGCGGCACCGCGCCATCTGCTGCTGCGGCTCTGGGGTCTCGGAACCCTGGGGCTGGTTCTGTCGATCGCAGCAGGCGCCTACTGGTGGGAAAAACAACTGCCTGATCGGCTCCAGAGCGCGCTCAACGCCAACAACTTCGAGGCCTGCATTCGCACCAGTGAGCAACTGGCAGCCCTGCGCTGGTTGGGCGATGGGGCACCCAAAGAACAGGCACTCTGCCGCCGGAAGCATGCCGAACAGCTTTGGAAACAAGGTGACCCCATCGCCGCCATAGCACTGCAGCAACAACTGGTCGCCTCGGGCCACGGCGACCCTTACGTCGATCGCAAGACCCTTGAACGCTGGCGACAGGCCATGAAGGATCAGGCTGTCGCCCTGTTTCGTCAGGGGGAACTTCAGAAAGCGCTCGACTTGCTGGAACCGCTGAAAGGCCACTCCCGCAGTTCGATCAGCCAACTCAGTGCAACCCTGATGGAAATCTGGAACCGCAATCAACTGGAACAGCGTCGGCTGGTGCAACTGGTGGAGAAGGAACGCTGGTGGGAGGCCCTGGACAGCCTCAACAAACTCGACCATCCCTGGTGGCAGCAGCAGGCCCGTGCCACCCGAGAAAGTGTGGAGAGTGCGATTCAGGCTCTCGACGATGCCCAGGCGCACCAACAGCATCCAGCGGTGCATGCCGATGTAATCAGTGGTGAGGCGCTAGATGCTGCCGTCCAGGATCAATTGCGCCAAGGCCTGGACCCTTGGACGGCCTTTTCCTCAGGATGCAATCATCTCGGCGGTCGCGTCGAAGAAGACGGGCCAGAAAGTTTCTGTCGACGCGCATCTCCGAGCCCGTGACAAAATGGATCGGTGGATGATTCAGGTGCGATGCAGGCGGGCGACAGGGTGACGGTTGAGGCATCCGTCGTGGTGTTCAACCATCCCGAACACCGGGGGCAGGCCTTTGACATGAAAGGGCAGAGCGGTGATGTGGTGAACGTCCTCAACGACTGGAAGGGAAGGGTGATCAGCCCGACGCTGCCCGTAATCGTTGCCTTCGGCCGCTACAAAGCCCACTTCCGGGCCGACGAACTCAAGTCAGCGGGCTGACGCGGCTTAGGAACACTCCCTCCTCGCCATCCACATCCTGCAAGCGCAGTTCGATGCTTTCGGTGCGTCGAGTGGGAACGATGCGCCCACAGAAATCAGGCTGAATAGGCAGTTCGCGATGGCCTCGATCAACCATGGCGAGCAGCATCACCCGTTGCGGACGTCCCCAACTCTGAAGTGCTTCCAGCGCAGCACGCACCGTCCGACCAGTGAAGATCACGTCGTCCACAAGGATCACCAGACGATCCTCAATGCTGTTGGGCAGCGATGTCAGCTGGGGCAAACGGGTCCCGATGCGCTCCAGATCGTCGCGATGGAATGTGGGATCGATCGAACCCTGAGAGATAGCGTGACCCGTCAGCCTTTCCAACTCACCCGCCAGGACCCTGGACAGCTGAACACCTCGTGTTGGGATGCCCAGCAACATGAGCCTGCGGCTGTCTTCGGCACTCTCCAGCACCTGAGACGCCAAGCGCGTCAGGGTGAAACCAAGCTCGCGCTCCGAGAGAATTTCAATCCTGTCAGGGTCAGCCATGGGTGATAAAGCAGTGCAGCGGTGTGGGGATCGGGTGAAACTGCAGCCTGAGGGCTGACGGAGCGTTAGGTTGATTCTGCAAAAGTCCTTAAGAACCGTCGGTCGCGGGTGAACGTGGGGAACAGCACTACCAACGGTTCAGGTCGCTCCGGAACAGTGGCACCTGTTGTCCTCGCCATTCTTGATGGCTGGGGCCACCGGGACGCAAGCGAGCACAACGCGATCCAACAAAGCGGCACACCAGTGATGGATGCCCTGTGGCATGCGTATCCGCACACGCTGATTGAAGCCAGCGGATCCCACGTTGGCCTGCCCGATCAGCAGATGGGCAATTCAGAGGTAGGCCACCTAACCATCGGTGCGGGGCGCATCATCCGCCAAGAGTTGGTGCGGATCAGCGACACCGTGCGCAGCAATCAACTGGGTACGAGACCGGTGCTCAAGTCGCTGGTGGAACGGATCCAACAGCGGGGAGGGACCCTGCACCTGCTGGGCCTCTGCTCCGATGGCGGTGTCCACAGCCATGTGAACCACCTCTGTGGACTGATCCAGTGGGCTGCCGATAGCGGCCTCTCCGATGTCGCCGTCCATGCCATCACTGATGGTCGCGACACACCAACCCAGAGCGCACCGAACTACATCAGCCAGGTGGAAGAAGCTCTAAGCAAATGCGGCGTGGGCCAGCTCGCCAGCCTCTGTGGCCGTTACTGGGCCATGGACCGGGACCAGCGCTGGGACCGCACCGAAAAGGCCTACAACCTCTACACCGATCCGGAGATCGCCGTTGACAGCCGTACACCTGATCAGGTGCTGGCTGCCAGTTATGCCGAAGGAATCACCGATGAATTCCTCGAACCAGTGCGCCTGCAGAACAGCTTCATCAAGGACGGCGACAGTGTTCTGGTCTTCAACTTCCGCCCCGATCGCGCTCGTCAGATCGTGCAGGCGCTCTGCCTTGCAGACTTTGAATCGTTCGAGCGCAACCGCGTTCTCTCATTGGACGTGGTGACCTTCACCCAGGTCGAACAGGATCTGCCCGTCCACGTCGTCTTCCCACCGGAGCCGCTCGACCAGCTGCTGGGCCAAGTGGTGGCTGACGCGGGGCTTAAGCAGTACCGCACAGCCGAGACCGAGAAATATCCCCACGTCACATACTTCATGAACGGCGGGATCGAACAACCATTGGATGGAGAAGATCGCCACCTGGTGCCCTCTCCAAGAGTCGCCACCTATGACCTCTCACCGGCGATGTCTGCCGAGCAACTCACCGACAGCTGCGTTGCTGCCATCAAAAAGGCTGACTATTCGCTGATTGTGATCAACTACGCCAACCCCGACATGGTCGGGCATACCGGTGTGATGGATGCCGCGAAGGAGGCCATTCAAACGGTTGATGGATGCATAGGCCGCTTGTTGGATGCTGTGGGGCGTCAAGGCGGGACCATGCTGATCACAGCGGATCACGGCAATGCAGAGTTGATGGAGGGACCGGATGGACAGGCGTGGACAGCCCACACCACCAATCCTGTGCCCGTGATCCTGATCGAGGGAGAACGGCGCAAGCTGCCTGGCCATGGCAATGGGATCACACTCCGCGATAACGGAGGTCTGGCCGATATTGCACCAACCTTGCTTCAGATCCTCGACCTGCCGCAACCGGAGGCCATGACCGGCCTCAGCCTGATTGCGCCAATGTCCAACATAGACCCATCCCCAAAAACCGCTCGCTTGCCTCTTTCCGTCTAATGCTGACCTCAATTCTGTCCTGGAGCTGGATTGGCACCGGCCTTCTCCTCATTGTCCTGGTGCTGCTTCACAGCCCTAAAGGTGATGGCATGGGTGGACTGGCTGCCAGCGGCAGCTCAATGTTCAGCAGCGCCAGTAGCGCCGAAGCAACGTTAAACCGGCTGACATGGACCTGTCTGGCGCTGTTCCTGTCCTTGGCCGTGATCCTCAGTGCTGGCTGGTTGACCTAAACAAACCAGCACTCAGGAACTCACAATTTCTGCGCGCATACTCTGCATACATGCATTTTGAATCCTGCGATCGAAATGACCTATATCTTCTGCATTGCGACTCTGAGCGGTATCTCTAGCAAGAGCCAATAACTCTTCCTCTGACAAAAGCGAGGCCTCATCAGATGGCTGAAAATAACTAAAATCAACAGACATTAAGTCACAATACTGCTTATTACTCGACGATGCCCTGCAGTCGAGATGACCGATCAGGGAATGCTGAAGTCGAGGAGAGAATAATGAATCAAACTCAGCCATTAAATCCTGACCAGCAGACAGACGTTCGCAAACACGAAAGAGCCATCGATTCCCTTCATGGGGGAGCGGAAAAAACGACTGCTGCAATGGCCGCAATGAGCTGAGGTAAGCAGACATCCCATGAATCAATACTGGATGAAAGGAAAGATTCTTTCGCACATCAAATGATTCCAGTTCTTCAAGCGCCAAGGGCATCCCTGTCGAAGATAGAAAATGCTCAAGCAATGAGTAAGGATGGGAGCGTGTTGGAATATGGCAACTCACGACCGTGACAGAATCACCAAGATTCTTCACCCCGTCACGAAAACATTGATAGTTGGAGTACCAATTGCGATCTTTACCAACAAGAGACAAAGCAAGTAAGCTACGCTCAAGCGCCGTAAATTGACGCCAATTTAAATTATATCTTGACAAAACCTTCAAATCATCAACAAGCCTCTTTCGATCTCGAAAAAACCATTGAGAGAACGCAGAAACATGATAATTAGATTGCAATCTGGAATACCCAGAAACCACAACATGATCGAATGAATGTGCCTCCAATGCCCGCTCCGCTATCGAACACACCAACGCTGGACGATTGCCCAACATTTCATGACTAATAACAACCTTGGAACTAGATTGGCCAGAAAGAACACGATCAATATAATTAAAAGTAGTTTTACTATTCTTCTTTAGGGCTTGATCTGCGCCACGGAGTTGCTCAGGATTTAAAAAGCAAAAGCCAAGGCCACCCTTTGATGCCTGCGCAACAAGCCGGAGAGAGGCCTGAAGGGAGGAAGAAGCACACTTCTGAGCCCCAACGTGAATGACCAGCCTTCGCGTCATTTAAAACCTCAGAAGCCCCCTATTTCAATAAAGACTAGAGCAAAATACCGACTTAATGCAATGCCTAAAATTTTCACTACAGAATGCAAATGAAAACGTCATAGCCAATGCTAAAGTTGTAAGGATAACTGGAGTGCAGTGAAAAAAACCAAGCTTTTCCTGCACATTGGTCATGGCAAAACTGGCACTTCAGCTATCCAGTCATCTCTTGCCATCGCTTCAAACGATTTAGCCGAGCAAGGAATCAGTTATCCCATTCAGCAATCGCTACGGGATCGAGCATCTCGACTGGAAATTACGTCTGGAAATTGGGAGCCAAACTCCGAAGTGAGCTTGAGCGATGAATTGCTAGAAATCGCCAAAAACAATGGAGATAATTCAAAAGTTATTTTAAGTTCGGAATCACTTTTTTGGCTGATTCCAGAATTAATTCAAAACAAAAGCAAGTGGGAGAACAATATTGATATACACATCATTCTGGCAGTACGAGAGATTGAAGAGATGCTTTCTTCCGAATACCAACAACGCGTTAAGCGACATGGAGACTCCATGCCACTAGAACAATTTCTTCGAGCAAGACATTTCATATCATCCCATCATGCAAAGGCTGCTGAAATCATTGAATTGATGACTCAGTCAAACATCCCCAATACAATCATTAATTACTCACGGCACAAACGAGATATCTCACAATTGATTTTCAAATTTATTGGTGCCGAAGAACTCTATCCCGCAGACCAGATGGCTGGAGCGATTATCAATCGAAGCCTAAGCCGGAAAGAACTTGAGATTCTGATCACGATTAACGCTCTTTACTACAGCAAATTCCCTTGGATTAGTACAAGAATTTCAGACGCATTAATTAAAAATCAACCCCAGCTTGAGGCCCAGCAATGCAAGCTTGCCAAGCCACAACTCGAGAAAGTCTATGAAAAAAATGATGCTTATCTTCAAACAATTAATGCATGCCTTGACCCAAATGAACAGTTAACAATGCTCGCAACGCTCAGCCATGAAGCAATGCAAGCCAGTTCACCCGAACAAGTTCAAAAAATTCGTGACGAGGAAACCGTATCAATATGCCTTATCGGAGATACACTCCTACAGACATTGACCAATGAGTCCAAGCGAAAACTCTCCAACGACACCATTGATGCCATCATCGAATTGAGTCAGTCAGGGAAAGTTTCGAAAACCACGGAGGTTGAACTTTTGGAAGTCGCCAAAGAGAACCGACCGCAAGGATTAAAGTTAGGAAAACTATTGGAACGCGCGAGAACAGAACTTTCAAAGCTTTAATCCGCGAGTCAATAAAGCTCGACCACAACATCCAGCGAAAATATATTTCACGAAAATCACTGGAAAGAAAAGACCACTAAAACAGAGGCATCCAAACTTAACTTAGAAACGATTCAATCCACTAACCAATTATCAAATCAAGAGATGCAAAAGCAGGTTTATACCTAAGCTCTCATTTTGGCAACTGCTGTCAGTATCAGATTCCCCAGCCAAGCTCAGCTGCCAACAAGCTTGAACATTCAGCACACTCAAATGAATGGCAAGGATGTATAATCCAAAACGATATCAAGATGTCTAAGTGAAAGGAAAATCAAACTCAAAAAAGCCAGGAAAATACAAATTTTTTATCCCACCAAAACTATCAAGCTCTCTTGCCGAAGAAGTGTGCAGTCCACTATGGAAAAAAATAATTAGTTCAATTGAAAACCAAGAAGTCGAAACAATCCTCGAAATAGTTAAAGGAATTGACACATGCAAGGGCATATTGCACTTACCTCATCCTTTCTTAGACGGTGTGGACACATTCCCAGTCACAAGCATGCGTCAAGGAATGTGCAACTTTATTTTCTTTCATGATTCAACCAATCGGCACCGATGGATATTGTGTCAATCCACCTCGTTCGTTGACGCTATTTTTTCAGAAACACATTCAAGCAAGCACAACTCTTCCCCCAATGACAACCAAATACTAAACCACATCAATAGAGTGATCAAAAACTACAATAAAGCTGGCCTAACGCAAAACTGGGCAGAACAAGCGATATTTTCTGGATACTTACTTGATCAATTAAGGCCATATCATCACTTCTACGACCAACTCAAGTGGCTGGTGCATTTAGAAACTAAAATGCCAATTATCAGCAGCAATTCATTTTTTATCCCAAGAAACTTAAAGAAAATAACGCCTTCAACAAGAAATCAACCTACATTTTCTATGTTCCCATTGGTTATTGGGTCGACTCAATTGGGGACGAAGCTCGACAAATATACCGACGAAATGGAAAAAGTTGTCCATGACGACAGCTTAAAAGGTCTCCATAGAGCGATCATTGATTATGGATGGAATAAAGCGATTAATGCACTAAAAAAATTAATGGGTAAACACAGAACTCTTACCCTTTGGTTTGGCATTTCTGGGCAGAAAAGAATATGGGTCGAGCAAGAAGATTTTCTACCAACTCTTGTGGAACACTTAAAACCATGGTTTGATTCGTTTGTATTTTTAATTGATGGATTCACGCAATATGAATACACTGATGGGCAGCCCCTCAAGGGCAGCAAGGCAACCCCCATCAGTCAAGATCTTGTAGTTGTCGATTCGATAAGGAAGAAACTAATGCCTTATTCAAACGCCTCTATCGTTAACCTTGTTGGCCAAAATTATCGAGAAAAAATTCAACAGTGCCAGTCTGTTGACTTTTTCATTGCGAACGCTGGTGCAGGCCAGCTGGTTCCTCATCGATTTTGTAAAAAACCGGGCATATTACATTCCAACGAGAAACATTGTGTTTTTTCTATGGGAATCAACAATACAACCGTTAAACTGGTCGACAAGTCACTCGTGAGAGATGTCGGAAACTTGTTTGCTAGCGATAGAAGAAAGAAGGCAGATGCATCAGGTTCTGGATTAATTAGCTACAGCATACACATAGAAGTTGTCATCAATATGATCATAACGATGTTGAATTTACGGGAACGGCCAGTGCCGATCACAACAGATCTTTAACAACAAATTAGTCAGAGGCCTGGTGCCTTCAGGCCTGACCCAAAGAAGGCAAGTTCCTTATGAACGCGATCCAACTCATACAACATTTTGGTTTCTTTCTTTTCGAGGATCTCAACACGTTTCAAAAGATCTTCTAACAATTTATTTTGCAGTGATTCAACTTGAACTTGCCTTTTTTGTACGCCTTGTGATGGTGGTGCCGCAGACCCTGCTGTAGAAAGAATTCCTCCATCCGTTTCGACGTACAACAACGCCAGACGCTCCAATACCTTGGAATAAGCCTTGTCTTGACGTCGACAGAGATCCTTAAAACGTTGGAGCGTCTCCGGGGCAAACTGAGCGGCAAAGGCACCGAGGCGCTGTGGCATTTGTCCCGACAAAACCAGACGAATCAATACATTAGCCCGCGCACTTCTGCACCCCTACTATTTCATGTCCTGCAGCTGACACCGCACCCCAACCGTCAAATGTCTTGAAGGGTCTAGATCTGACAAGACAATGACCGGGACAAAAAAAGAGGTCCCGCAGGACCTCTTGATATGACTGGAATGTGAGTGATTCGGTGGTTTGCCAACCACCCGCACCGACGTCAATAATCGAAGTCACCGCCGCCCATGCCACCGGCAGGAGCTGCTTCCTTCTTCTCAGGCAAATCAGCCACGATGCACTCAGTGGTCAACACCATGCCAGCAATCGATGCGGCATTCTGCAGACCGGAGCGGGTCACCTTGGCGGGATCAACGATGCCGGCAGCCAGCATGTCGACGTACTCGCCGGAAGCTGCGTTGAAGCCCTCGGCACCTGCGCGAGCCTTGACGTTCTCAGCCACGACAGCACCGTTGGCACCTGCGTTTTCAGCGATGCGCATCAGCGGAGCGGTGAGAGCAGCAGCCACGATGTTGGCGCCAATCAGCTCCTCACCCGAGAGGCTGGAGGCAGCCCAATGCTCCAGAGCCGGAGCCAGGTGAGCAAGGGTGGTGCCACCACCAGGAACAATGCCTTCCTCAACAGCCGCCTTGGTGGCGTTGATGGCGTCCTCGAGACGGAGTTTCTTGTCCTTCATCTCAGTTTCGGTGGCCGCACCCACCTTCACCACGGCGACGCCACCGGCCAGTTTGGCCAGGCGCTCCTGCAACTTCTCCTTGTCGTAGGTGGAGTCGGTCTCGTCCATCTGCTTCTTGATCTGTTCGCAGCGGGCGCCGACAGCCGCCTCGTTGCCCTCGGCAACGATGGTGGTGGTGTCTTTGTTGATGGTGATGCGGCGGGCGGTGCCCAGCATCTCCAGCTTGGCGTTCTCCAGCTTGAGGCCAGCGTCCTCGGTGATCAGCTGACCGTTGGTCAGAACAGCCATGTCTTCCAACATGGCTTTGCGGCGATCGCCGAAACCAGGAGCCTTCACAGCAGCAACGTTCAACACGCCCCGCAGACGATTCACCACCAGGGTGGCGAGAGCTTCCTTCTCGATGTCCTCAGCGATGATTAGCAGAGGCTTACCGGTGCGGGCGATCTGCTCCAGAACGGGCACCAGATCCTGCACGAGGCCGATCTTCTTGTCGGTGAGCAGGATGTAGGGCTCGTCGAGAACGGCTTCCATCCGCTCAGTGTCGGTAGCGAAATAAGGGGAGATGTAGCCCTTGTCGAAACGCATGCCCTCGGTGACCTCGAGCTCGGTCTCCATGGACTTGCCCTCTTCGAGGGAAATCACACCTTCCTTGCCAACCTTGTCCATGGCGTCGGCAATCATCTTGCCGACTTCTTCGTCGTTGCCGGCAGAGATGGTGCCGACCTGAGCGATGGCGTTGCTGTCAGCGATGGGCTTGGCCATTTCCTGGATCTTGCTGACCAGGAAATCGGAGGCCTTGTCGATGCCCTTTTTCAGAGTGATCGCATTGGCACCGGCGGCCACGTTGCGCAAACCGGCTTTAACCATGGCGTGAGCCAGAACGGTAGCGGTGGTGGTGCCGTCACCAGCAGCGTCGTTGGTTTTGGAGGCGGCCTGGCGGATCAGAGCAACACCGGTGTTCTCGATGTGATCTTCAAGCTCGATCTCCTTGGCGATGGTGACACCGTCATTGATGATCTGGGGTGCACCGAACTTCTTCTCAAGCACCACGTTGCGGCCCTTGGGTCCCAGGGTCACCGCAACGGCTTCAGCCAGGATGTCGATGCCTTTCTCGAGAGCGCGACGGGCGTTCTCGTTGTAGATGATTCGCTTTGCCATGGAAGGCGGTTCCTAATGAAGAGGATGAACAGGAAAGACTGAGCCGAGACTCAGAGGGGCTGATCTCAGTTGACGACAGCCAGGATGTCTTTCTCGGACAGCAGCACGTATTCATCGCTGCCGAGCTTGATGTCGGTGCCGGCGTACTTGCTGTAGAGAACTTTGTCGCCCACACCGACTTCAGGAGCCTGGCGGCTGCCGTCGTCGTTGCGCTTACCGGGGCCCACTTGAACCACCTCACCCACTTGGGGCTTTTCCTTGGCGGTATCGGGCAGAAGGATGCCGCCGGCGGTCTTCTCTTCGGATTCGGAGACCTTGATGAAGATGCGGTCGCCGAGAGGTTTAACAGTTGAGACGCTGAGAGAAACAGCAGCCATGGGTACTTGCAGGAGCAGGGACAGGGCGCAATGCGCCACGCATCGAACCGAGTTGGCACTCGATGCCGATGAGTGCCAACGTATGCAATCGGGCGGTCCCTTTTCTAGTCCTAGCGCTGTGCGGGTGTCCGAACCGCAGGCTGTGCCGACCCAACAGATGGGGCCGTTGAACTGACAGTGGTATGGTTGCGCCGCTCTGAATGGGTCCGAGCGCGTAGCGCCTGTTCCCGCAACTCTCCTTACCTATGGTCGCTTCTGCTCCTGCATCTGCTGGCACCAAGGGTGTGATCCGTCAGGTGATCGGCCCGGTTCTGGACGTGGAATTTCCCGCAGGGAAATTGCCCAAGATCTATAACGCCCTGCGCATCGAGGGCAAAAACCCCGCAGGTGATGACGTCGCTCTGACGGCTGAAGTTCAACAGCTGCTGGGTGACCACCGCGTTCGCGCCGTTGCCATGAGTGGCACCGACGGACTCGTGCGCGGCATGGAAGCCGTCGACACCGGTGCACCGATCTCAGTGCCCGTTGGCGAAGCCACCCTCGGCAGGATCTTCAACGTTCTCGGCGAGCCCGTTGACGAGCAAGGACCCGTCAAAACCACAACCACTGCTCCCATTCACCGCGAGGCGCCCAACCTCACCGAACTGGAAACGAAGCCCAAGGTTTTCGAAACCGGCGTCAAGGTGATCGATCTTCTGGCTCCTTACCGCCAAGGCGGAAAGGTGGGCCTGTTCGGCGGTGCCGGCGTGGGCAAAACCGTGCTGATTCAGGAGCTGATCAACAACATCGCCAAAGAGCATGGCGGTGTGTCTGTCTTTGGCGGTGTGGGCGAGCGCACCCGCGAAGGCAACGACCTCTACGAGGAATTCAAAGAGTCTGGCGTGATCAACGCTGACGACCTTTCCAAGTCGAAGGTGGCTCTTTGCTACGGCCAGATGAACGAGCCCCCCGGCGCCCGGATGCGCGTGGGTCTCTCCGCTCTGACCATGGCGGAGCACTTCCGCGACGTGAACAAGCAGGACGTCCTGTTGTTCGTGGACAACATCTTCCGCTTCGTGCAGGCCGGTTCCGAAGTGTCCGCACTGCTCGGCCGCATGCCTTCCGCTGTGGGCTACCAGCCCACCCTCGGCACCGACGTGGGTGCTCTTCAAGAGCGTGTTGCCTCAACCGTTGAAGGATCCATCACCTCGATTCAGGCGGTTTACGTCCCTGCTGACGACCTGACCGACCCCGCTCCTGCGACCACCTTTGCTCACCTCGATGCCACCACGGTGCTGAACCGTGCCCTGGCCTCCAAAGGCATCTACCCCGCTGTGGACCCTCTGGATTCCACCAGCACCATGCTGCAGCCAGCAGTGGTGGGTGACGAGCACTACCGCACCGCTCGCGCCGTGCAGTCCACCCTGCAGCGCTATAAGGAACTCCAGGACATCATCGCGATTCTGGGTCTCGACGAACTGTCGGAAGACGACCGTCGCATCGTGGATCGTGCCCGCAAGGTGGAGAAATTCCTCTCCCAGCCCTTCTTCGTGGCTGAAATCTTTACCGGCATGCCCGGTAAGTACGTGAAGCTGGACGACACCATCGCCGGTTTCAACCAGATCCTCTCCGGTGAGCTGGACAGCCTCCCCGAAGCCGCCTTCTACCTGGTAGGCAACATCGAGGAAGTGAAAGCCAAGGCCGAGAAGATCGCCGCCGAAACCAAGTGATCATTGCGGGGGTGTGAATCACACCCCCGATCACGTGTTTCTCGACAGTCCGTTCTCTTTTCGAACCAAGGTTCATGTCCCTCACCCTCCGCGTGCTGGCAACAGACCAGAACGTCTTTGATGGCAGCGCCGACGAGGTGATCCTGCCTAGTACCACCGGTCAACTCGGCATCCTGCCCGGCCACATTTCGCTGCTCACCGCCATCGACATCGGTGTTCTGCGGGTTCGCGCCAACGGAGCCTGGAACTCCATCGCTCTGATGGGTGGTTTCGCTGAAGTCGATGCTGATGAAGTCACCGTTCTGGTGAACAAAGCCGAACTGGGCAGCGCCATCGATGCCGGTACCGCTGAAGCCGCCTTCCAGAAGGCCTCAACCGTCGTGGCTGGCATGGAAGGCCAACCGGCTTCTCCGGAAAAGCTCAAGGCACAGCAGCAGCTGAATGAAGCCCGGGCTCGCCTTCAAGCCAGCAAAACTCCCGACTAATTCATCTGCTTCGCAGATAGATTCCATACGCCAGGGGCTCACGCTCCTGGCTTTTTTGATGGTTCATCCGATCACCACCTGCCTTCGGGCAGACACAAAAAAACCTGCCCGAAGGCAGGTTTGGATGAACAGCCTGGAGACAGGGTTCAGGCGGTACCGCAGAAAGTGACATCGGGGAACTTGACCTTGGCCTCGTCAAGGCTCTTGCCCTTGCCTTCCTCTTGCCAGTAGTTGATCACCTCAGTGGCTTGGTTGAGCACTTCAACCCGTTCGTTGTCGGTGATCCAGCTCTTCCCTTCCAGCTCGGTCTTCAAGCTTTCCCAGGCATCCTCACGGGGCCAGAAGAAGTAGGAGGTGAGGGGACTGGGGCCACCGCCGACGATCTGATCAACAGCGAGGGCCACGTTGTCGGGAAGCCAGAGGATCTTCAGCAGGAAGCGGCCCTCGTCGGCCTTAGGGGTGTAGCCGGAGGGAACACCATCGGCGTCGATGGTTGCCGTGGCCAGAGCCGCGGCGGCACCCTTCAGAACAGGACGGCCTTCACCCTCGCTGGCTGCAGGCTTTTCAGTGGTTTCAGCTGCCTGGGTGGCGCCTTCAGCCGCGTCGGCGGACGGAGTCGCGACCTCCTGGTCGGTAGGGGCAGCGCCTTCGGTGACCGGCATGGTGTCAGCGCTCAAGACAGAAATACAAACAACTAACCTACCAGCCGCTCCACATCAGACGTTCTGGGATCTCCAACCATCCTGCTGTTCGACATCGATGGTGTGATCCGCGATGTCGCTGGCAGTTACCGAAGGGCCCTCCAATGCACTGTCCAGCACTACTGCGGTTGGCAGCCCAGCGCCGCTGCCATCGATGCACTCAAGGCTGAAGGGGCCTGGAACAACGACTGGGACGCCAGCCTTGAATTGCTGCGGCGCCATGGCGCTGCTCTGCCGGATCGGGCCGCGCTGATCGATGTGTTCAGCGACTTTTACTTCGGCGGAGATCCAGAGGGGGACCCCAGTCACTGGACTGGATTCATCGGCGATGAGCCCCTGCTTGTGGACGCCAGCTTTTTCGCCACGCTCTCCCAGAGGAAGGTGCGCTGGGGATTCGTGAGCGGTGCTGAGCCGCCCTCAGCACGCTTCGTGCTGCAGCAGCGACTGGGGCTCCAGGATCCACCCTTGATCGCGATGGGAGATGCCCCCGACAAACCAGATCCCACAGGCTTGATCCGCCTGGCCAAGGCTCTGGGGGCGAACACAGAGGCAACTCGAGTGGCTTATCTCGGCGACACCGTGGCCGATGTGCACACCGTGGTTCAAGCCCGAGAACGCTGGCCGGAGCAACAGTTCGTGAGTCTTGCGGTGGTGCCACCTCACCTGCAGACCGCGGGGCAGGCAAAGGCGCGCACGATCTATGAACAACGGCTGCAGGAGGCCGGCGCTGATCTGGTGCTGAACAACACCGAAGCCCTGCTGAGCTGGGAGGGAGTGATGGCATGAAGGCGGCCGTTCTCCGCGAAACTCCCCTACTCATCGGGATCCTGGCCCTAATCAGCCTGGAAACCACAACAGTGCTCGACTGGCTGCTCCTGCAACCCGCTCTGCCCGTCCTCACGGGCCTTGGCCTGCTCAGTGTGCTGGTGCTGCTGATGGCGCGTGGAGTGGCGCACCATGCCGATCAACTGGCGGAGCAACTCACGG
>Ga0189289_10303_pt1 | contig 29849 bp, 26 predicted proteins | sample UW106minimetaG_FD_130313 | JGI IMG/M metagenome (GOLD analysis project Ga0189289, IMG submission 130313) | Marine microbial communities from the Costa Rica Dome - UW106 mini metaG | ecosystem: Environmental > Aquatic > Marine > Oceanic > Photic zone | place: Costa Rica: the Eastern Pacific...
GACGCATAAGCGTAAGAAACGTAGACGCGCTAATCGTCACAAAAAGAAATAAGCTGGGAAAAAGTAGTTTTATGACTACTTTTTTCAGTTTTAAAGAACGTTCTTTGATATAGAATTTAAGTGTATTTAATAGAGTATACTTGAGTTTGTTGGAAATTCCCAATGTATTTGGGAAGTCCTGTGTCAAATAATTTAGTAAAATCCATCTCGATATTTATCGGGATATAAATTAACATTATGAACAAGGAATTAATCGTAAGATCGAGTTCAGATATTGTTGATTTTGCCTTATTAAAAGATGGAAAACTTATTGAATTACATAAAGATGAAGAGGATAATAACTTTGCAGTAGGTGATATATTTATTGCCAAGATTCGTAAAGTTATGCCAGGTCTTAATGCCGCGTTTGTAAACGTTGGTTATGAGAAAGATGGTTTTTTACACTATCATGATCTTGGACCAAAACTCCCTTCCCTTTTAAAATTCATTAAACGTGTAAGCACAGGAAGATTAAGAGATTATACGCTCAAAGACTTTCCGATGGAAAAGGATTTAGATAAACACGGCAAAATTGTAAATGCCTTAAAATCTAACCAATCCATATTAGTACAAGTAGTAAAAGAGCCAATATCTACTAAAGGACCACGCATTAGTTCAGAATTGTCTATTGCTGGTAGATACATTGTATTAGTACCATTTTCTAATCGTATTTCAATTTCTCAGAAAATTGAATCACAAGAAGAAAAAGACCGTTTAAAACGATTGGTAAAGAGTATCACACCTAAAGGATTTGGAGTTATTATTCGTACTGTAGCTGAGGGCAAGAAAGTTGCCGAGCTCGATAGTGATTTACAGAATTTGCTGGGACGATGGACCGCAATGTGTAAAAAGTTGTATAAAGCACACCATCCTACAAAAGTTCTCGGAGAAATGAACAAAGCATCCTCTATTTTGAGAGATATTTTTAATGATTCATTTTCAGGAATAGTAGTAGATGATGAAGAATTATACATCCAAGTAAAAGATTATGTGCAACAAATTGCACCAAAAAAGGAGTCTATAGTAAAGTATTATAAAAACGGAGTTCCAATTTTTGAAAAGTTTGGTATCGAACGCCAAATTAAAACCTCATTTGGAAAAACCGTTTCTATGGCTAAAGGAGCTTATCTAGTTATAGAACACACAGAAGCTATGCATGTAATAGATGTTAATAGTGGTAACCGTTCTAACAAAGAAAAGAGCCAAGAAGACACAGCTTTAGAAGTTAATCTAATCTCTGCTGCCGAAATTGCGCGCCAATTACGTTTACGTGATATGGGTGGAATTATTGTTATCGATTTTATTGATATGGGTAGAGCAGAGAATAGAAAGAAGCTTTACAACTTTCTCAGAGATGAGATGAAAGACGACAAAGCAAAGCACAAAATTTTGCCGCCGAGTAAGTTTGGTTTAGTACAAATTACCAGACAACGCGTTAGGCCAGAGCGCAAAATTAAAACTAAAGAAGAGAATCCTAATCTTGTAGGTGGTGACGAAATAGAAGCACCAATTAAAGTTGTACAACGTATTAAGCAAGACTTAGAACGGATTCTTAAGAAAGACTATAAAAAGATAACCTTAAATGCGCATCCTTTTATAGCGGCCTTTTTAACAAAAGGTTATCCATCGGTAAGAACCAAATGGTTCTTAGAACACAAAAAATGGGTAAAAGTTTTACCTAGAGATGCTTACACATATCTTGAATACCATTTCTTTGATAAAGATGGTAACAAAATCAATTAATATCTATTAAAAAAAAGCCCTTCCAATTTAGGAAGGGCTTTTTTTATTCGCTTTAATGACCTATGGTGCAGGATTTGGAATTTCTGCATGCACTGCATTTATAGCATCCATGACTTCCTTAGAAAGGGATGTATTAATACTATCAATATTTTCAGCTAATTGTGCAAGGTTAGTGGCGCCAATAATATTACTCGTTAGAAACGGTCGCTCATTAACAAAAGCTAAAGACATTTGTGCTAATGTCATACCATGGTCTTCTGCAATTTTTAAATAACGCTTTGCAGCTTCTGTGGCTTGGTCACTGCTATATCTAGCAAATCTTGGGAATAATTTTAATCGTGCATTATCTGCCGCAGTACCCTTAATGTACTTTCCAGATAAGACTCCAAAAGCCATAGGTGAGTAGGCTAATAATCCAATGTTTTCGCGATGTGCCACTTCAGCAAGATCACCTTCAAAAGGCCTACATAAAAGTGAATATGCATTTTGGATGGTAATCATTCGCGGTAAATTATGTTGTTTAGATTCCTCTAAGTACCGCATGGTTCCCCAAGCCTTTTCATTAGACAAACCAACCTGTCTTATTTTACCAGATTTAATGATTTCATCCAGGTTATGAAGAATTTCATTGAAATTATCTTCCCAACCATCATTAGGATTATGCGTATAATCTCTAACACCAAAAGTATTGGTTTGGCGCTCTGGCCAATGCAGTTGGTAAAGATCTATGTAATCGGTCTGTAATCGTTTTAAACTATTATCAACGGCTTCGTTAAGGGATTCCTTGCTAAAACCAGTTGTTCTTATATGTGCTGTATAATCTCCAGGACCTGCAATTTTTGTAGCTAAAACCACTTTGTCTCTATTGCCTGTTTTGGTGAACCAGTTACCAATAATTCGTTCGGTATCAGCATAGGTTTCTGCTGTCGCAGGAACTGGGTATAATTCTGCAACGTCAAAGAAATTTACACCTTTGTCTAAGGCCATATCCATCTGAGCAAATCCTTCGTCTTGAGTGTTTTGATTGCCCCAAGTCATTGTGCCTAAGCATATTTTACTCACCTTAATGTTAGTATGTGGTAGTGTTGTATATTTCATAGTTATTCCTTTTTGGAAGGTGTTATTTGTTCATCTAATTTGCAAAAATAAGAAGACCTTTCATGTTCTAAAAATACGAAAGGTCTAAATCTTTGTTAAGGTCTATCTTTAATAAAGCTCTTCTAATAATATGTCTAAAGTCAATATTCTTGTTTCTGTTGCTTGTATCATATAATGCATATACATTATGGCTTCGGCATTATGTTCATACCCTTCTGATTTAAGCATTCCAATACTTTTTCTTTCAGCTTCCCAGTGAGATTGATGTGTTTTAAATACACTTATTAGACTATCATTCTCAATTTTACTTAAAATCTGATTGAACTTTGATAGCATCATCGAATCTACACGCTGTAGTTTTATATTTGAGCAAATTCGCTGTTCAAGTGTCGTTCCTGAAGTACTATCGCAATTAATATGTTTTGCATAATTTTGGTAAGGTTGGTTTTAAATAAAACCAACATCTTTAGTGTTTTGTGCAGGACACAGAAAAGACAGGGTAAAGCATAATATGCAAAGGACTTTAAATATCATTTAATAATTTTGAAATCTCATCGAGTTTTGGTGTTAGAATAACCTCAATACGTCTGTTTTTAGCCTTTCCTGCTGCGGTATCGTTGCTGGCTACTGGTGCATATTCACCACGTCCTGCGGCTGTTAAGTTCTCTGGATTAATCGATGCGTTTTCTCTAAGAATATTAACTATTGCCGTGGCACGTTTTGTAGACAAATCCCAGTTACCGCTTAAATGTGCGTTTCCTTTATAAGGGTCATCATCGGTATGACCTTCAATAAGAATTGCAATATCTGGATTCTCTGCTAAAACATTACCTAATTGTTGCACAGCTTTACGGCCTTCTGTTCCAACAGACCAGCTTCCAGATTGAAATAGCAATTTGTTTTCCATAGAAACGTATACTTTTCCATTCCGCTGCTCAACGGTTAATCCTTTGCCTTCAAAATTGGTTAATGCTTTAGAAATGGCATCTTTTAAAGCACGCATGTTAGCATCTTTGGCAGCAATTACATTTTCTAATTCTGCTACACGTTGAGAGCGACTTTCTAATTCCCTTTTGAGTTTTTCAAGGCGCTCATTTTCTGCTACTAAAGCTTGTTCTTTTGCTTCTAATTGAGCTAGAAGTTCTCTATTCTTTTTAGAATTCTTAGTAATTTCAGCTGAGCTATTCTTTTCTAAAGCTTCGTAAGAGGCTTTTAAATTATCCAGATTAGACTTTGTAGCAGCTAACTCTGATTTTGTTTGATTTAAATTTTCTATAGCTGATTCGTACTCTTTTGTAAGTTGCGATAAATTATTCAATGCTTGATTTTTCTGATCAGACAAGGCCTCTACTTCATCAGATAAAGCTCTGTTTTCCTTTTTAAGGTTAGCATATTTGTCCTCTAAATCCGTATAAATCTTTTTAGAGACACAAGAGCTCAACATGCCACATGATAATGTTATTAATAAAAGTTTTTTAATCATTGTTTTGAGTTGAATCAGTTTATAAATCGAGTTCTAATAAAATAGGGCAGTGGTCACTATGTACTGCTTCAGTGAGTATAACGCCACGTTTTATTTTTTCTTGTAATGGTTCTGTAACCATGGCGTAGTCTAATCTCCAACCTTTGTTATTGGCTCTGGCATTAGCGCGATAACTCCACCAAGAGAATTCCTGCTTTTCTGGATGTAAATAACGATAACTATCTATAAAACCACTGTCAATAAAATTACCTAACCATTCACGTTCTTCTGGCAGAAAACCAGATACACCTATCATTTTAGGATTATGAATATCAATAGGTTCATGGCAAATATTATAGTCTCCGCAAACCACAAGATTGGGTTTCTCACTTCTCAACGAATTTAAATAGTCATGAATTAAATCCATGTATTCAAACTTATGTGCAAGTCTTGCATCGTTAGTGCCAGAAGGTAAATACATACTCATCACCGAAACCGCATCATAGTCAACCCTTAGATTTCGACCTTCAAAATCCATAGATTCTATTCCAGTACCAAATTCTATATGGTTAGGTTCTTTTCTGCATAAAATAGCAACTCCGCTATAACCCTTTTTTTGCGCACTAAACCAGTAATTGTACTCGTATCCTGCTTCTGAAAATAAATCTAAGTCAAGTTGTTCCTTCATAGCTTTGATTTCTTGCAAACAAATCACATCTGGATTTGTTGCTTTTAACCAATCTATAAAGCCTTTATTAATGGCAGCTCTTATACCATTGACGTTGTAAGATGCTATTTTCATATAATTAATTTAGGATTTCGTTGGAACCTTTTGAGGTTTGTCCGTCTAAATTAAATAATACCCTACTTTTACACTATTATTTTGAGCCTATTTTAACAGTAAATTACCGAAAGCCAATTTCTCTAAGATTATGACGCTTTGTTTTTAAGTTGAATAAGGAAATTCTAAATATAATAACCTCAGTTATGGCATGAAATAATTACAGTGATAAGCAGTTATAGTTCTACATGAAACGACTACTCTTTTTTTTATTTTTACTTACTTCTTTTTGGGTCGAAGCTCAAGAGAAAACAAGTAATTATAAAAAGAAGCGACTTGCCGTAAAAGACGCAATAATTATTGATTCAGTAAGTATAAATCCTTCTCGATTTATTGTTAAAACTAAAAGTGGCGAAATTATAGATGCCTCACGATATACCATTGATTTTGAAACTTCAATTTTAAAATTTAATCAAGGTATTCGAACAGATACGATAGAGGTTGAGTATTTAAGGTATCCTAACTTTTTAACTAAAGTTTATAAGCAATTGGACGAGAAGGTAATTGTAGACCGTTCGTCTTCAGGGTCTGAAGCCTTATACAAATTACAACGTAACACAAGACGTAATGCTTTTACGCCTTTTGATGGTTTAACTACGTCCGGAAGTATTTCTCGTGGTGTTACCATTGGTAATAACCAAAATTCAGTTTTAAATAGTGAGCTTGATTTACAGATTTCTGGGAGATTAAGTGATAAGGTGTCGTTAAGAGCCTCGATACAAGATGCAAATATTCCTTTACAGGAAAGTGGTTATTCACAGCGACTGGATGAATTTGATCAAGTGTTTATTGAATTGTTTAGTGATAACTGGAATATTAGAGCAGGTGATATTGATTTGGTTAATACGAGTAGTTATTTCGCTAATTTTTCTAAACGTGTGCAAGGTCTTTTAGTTAATGCTAACATCAGTGATAAAACTTCGGTATTTGCATCAGGAGCCTTGGTACGAGGACAGTTTACCACAACACAGTTTACAGCGCAAGAAGGAAATCAAGGACCATATAAATTGCGAGGTCCAAATAATGAGCTTTTTGTATTGATTGTTTCTGGAAGTGAGACTGTTTATGTCAATGGAGTACCATTAGAACGTGGTGAAAATAGAGATTATATCATTGATTATAATGCTGGTGAAATTATTTTTAATTCCACATATCCTATTACATCCGAAATGCGAATTACGGTAGACTATCAATTTAGTGATCGTAACTACTCAAGATTTACAGTTTTTGGTGGAAGCTCTTACACATCTGAGAAATTGCGTTTTAATGTGTCTGTGTATTCTGAAAGTGATGCAAAGAATCAACCCTTGCAACAAAACTTATCTACCGAGCAAACTCAAATATTAGCAGATGCAGGAGACGACAGAAGTTTAATGGTGGCACCTTCGGCAATTCAAGAATCTTTTTCAGAAAATAGAATACTCTACAGACAGGATATCATAAATGGAGAACAAGTTTTTGTGTTTTCTCAGAACCCAGAAGATGAATTGTTTAGTGTACGTTTTACCTTAGTTGGTGCAAATCAAGGGAATTATGTATTAAGTAATGATAATGCAATATCTAATATTTTTGAATATGTGGTACCAATTGGAGGAGTACCTCAAGGAAATTATGAACCTATTACACAGCTTATAGCACCAGAACGATTGCAAATCGCTGTTCTTAACGGACAATATAAGCCTTCAGATAAAACCGATGTTTATTTTGAATTGGCAGGTAGTAAAAACGACCTCAATTTGTTTTCTAGCCTTGATGATGACGATAATGATGGTTTTGCAGGTAAATTAAGAGTGAATCAGAAATTAATAAAAACTGACAGCCTTTGGAATTTGTCTGCATTAGTTGATATTGACTTTCTTCAGAAGAATTTTAGAACTATTCAGCGATTGTATAGAGCGGAATTTAATAGAGATTGGAATTTAGAGGATGATAGAGACGATCAAGGTAATTTTAATTTTGGTAACCAAATTTTACTAACATCTGGACTTCAATTATCGCATTCAAAAAAGGGAACAGCGAACTATAATTTTGAGTATTTAGATTACGCAAATAATTTTAACGGAAGTCGTCATAATCTCATGGCTAATTTACGTTTAGGTGACTTTAATATCTTTTCTAATTCAAGTTATTTAAATAATGAAAGTACCATAAATCGTTCAACGTTTTTAAGATCGTTTAATCGTATTGTTTATGGAAAAGGAAATAAATGGGCGGGTGCAAAAATGGCTTTGGAGGACAATGAACAAAAAGTTATTGCAACAGATTCATTGACACCTTTAAGTCAAAAATTTTCTGCTTATGAGGCTTTTGTTGGTATAGGTGACAGTACAAAAGTGTTTGCTGAGGTAGGTTATATTAGACGATTTAATGATAGTCTTAGAAATAATTTAGTAGAGCGTGTTAATGCATCAAATACGTATTATCTCAAGTCGCGATTAATTCAGAATAAAACTACTAATCTGCAATTATTTGTGAACTATAGGGACTTAAAGGCTGAAGATGATACTTCAGAAGACGAACAAAGTTTAAATAGCCGTTTGAATTTTAATCAGAAATTATTCAATAATCTCATCCTTTGGAATACGAGTTTTGAGACTAATTCAGGAACCTTACCACAACAAGATTTTACATATGTAGAGGTTGAGGCAGGACAAGGCGCGTATACTTGGATTGATTATAACGAAAATGGTATCCAAGAACTTAATGAATTTGAAATCGCTCAGTTTGCAGATCAAGGAAATTATATTCGCGTTTTATTGCCTAACCAAGTTTTTATAAGAACGCATCAAAATAGACTGAGTCAGACCTTAACTATTAATCCTGTGCAATGGAGTAAGTCTGAGAATAAGACAAAAAAGTTTTTCTCACATTTCTATAATCAGACATCTTATTTAATTGATAGAAAAGTACGTAGAGATGGTAACAACTTTAACCTAAATCCTTTTAAAGAAGACGAAGAGAATCAGCTGGCATTAAATAACAGTGTAAGAAATGTGTTGTTTTATAATAGAGGAAAACAAAGTTATACTACTTCGTATACCTTCTTAACAAATATTAGTCGAAATCTTCTGTCTATAGGATTTCAAGAAAACAAGGTAACTAATCATCAATTGAATTTTAACCATAAGTTTGCAGCTAATTGGTTGGCTAATGCCTTGGCAAGCTTTGAAACGGATGAGAGTCTTAGTGAGAATTTTGCTAATCGAAATTTTAATATTGAAGAAGAAAAGTTTCAACCCAAATTATCTTATTTGTTTAGTGAGAATGCACAGTTTGATGTCTTTTATCAATACACCTCTAAACAAAATACAATAGGAAGTTTAGAGTCTCTAAAACAAAATAATTATGGGTTTTCATTCACCTATAATAAAGCAGAAAAAATTGCTCTAACTGGTGAGTTTAATTTCTTTCAAAACGAATATGAAGGCAATCCCAACACACCTGTTGGATTTCAATTATTAGAAGGATTACAGCCAGGACAAAATTTTACTTGGAGCTTGCTTGCACAGAAAAAACTGACCAAATTTTTAGATTTAAACCTCAACTATTTTGGTAGAAAAACCGAAACCTCAAAAGTGATTCATACAGGAACGATACAATTGAAGGCCTATTTTTAAATAAGGTAATTTCTTACGTAACCTTTGGGCAATATACACATCTAGTTAACAAGAATTTAATTTAAATTTTAAACTATGAAAAAATTAATCTTAGGCATTATGACTTTGTCTTTAAATTAGGAATATCAATAGGTTATCGTTTTTAATTAAGCTGGAATTCAATTTATAATATATATTTGTCATTCATTAATTAAAAATATATTTACATTAAAAAAACCCAAGTGCTTAACTTGGGTTTTTGTTTTTTCATAATGAATGATTAATTATTTCATTCGCATTAACCACTCTTTAACGTCAACTTCCTTTTTAATTAAATCACGAAGTTCTGAAACGTTAACACGTTTCTGTTCCATAGTATCTCTATGACGAATAGTTACAGTATTATTTTCGATACTTTCGCCATCTACAGTAATACAGAATGGCGTACCTGCAGCATCTTGTCGACGATAACGTCTTCCAACAGCATCTTTTTCGTCATAAGCAACGTTAAATTCCCACTTTAAATCATCAACGATTGCCTTGGCCATTTTAGTTAATGCTTCGTCCTTTCTAACTAAAGGTAAAATAGCAGCTTTAGTTGGTGCTAAAACAGCAGGTAATTTAAGTACAGTACGCTCACTGCCATCTTCTAAAGTCTCGTCTTGTAAGCTATTAGAAAATACCGCTAAAAACATTCTATCAAGACCAATAGAAGTTTCTAAAACATATGGAGTATAGCTCTCGTTATCCTCATGATCAAAATACTGTAGCTTTTTACCTGAATACTCTTCATGCTGGCTTAAATCAAAATCTGTACGCGAGTGAATACCTTCTAATTCCTTAAATCCAAATGGAAAATTAAATTCAATATCTGTAGCAGCATCAGCATAGTGCGCTAACTTGTCATGGTCATGAAAACGGTAATTTTCATCTCCCATACCCAACGATTTATGCCATTTGAGTCGTGTGTCTTTCCAGTAATCGAACCATTCTTTCTGAGTTCCTGGTTTAATAAAGAATTGCATTTCCATCTGTTCAAATTCACGCATTCTGAAGATAAATTGCCTTGCAACGATTTCATTTCTAAAGGCTTTTCCAGTCTGTGCAATTCCAAAAGGAATTTTCATTCTCCCTGTTTTTTGTACATTCAAGAAATTCACAAAAATCCCTTGTGCAGTTTCAGGTCTTAAGTAAACTGTTGTAGAACTGTCTGCTGAAGCGCCTAATTGTGTACCGAACATAAGGTTAAACTGTTTAACATCTGTCCAATTTTTACTTCCTGAAACAGGGCAAACAATGCCTAAATCCTCAATAAGTTGTTTAAAACCAACAAGGTCATTTTCTTCTTGAACTCTTGTAAGTTCTACAGTAATGTCGTCAATCTGTTTTTGGCGACGTAACACATTACCATTAGTAGACCTAAATTCATTTTCATCAAAAGCATCGCCAAAACGTTTTTGTGCCTTAGCAATATCTTTATTTATTTTTTGTTGGATTTTCTCTCTAAAATCTTCTACTAATACATCTGCTCTGTAGCGTTTTTTAGAATCTTTATTATCAATTAAAGGGTCATTAAATGCATCGACGTGTCCTGAAGCTTTCCAGGTGGTTGGATGCATAAATATTGCAGCGTCTATACCCACAATATTATCATGCATCTGTACCATGGCTTTCCACCAGTAGTCACGGATATTTTTCTTTAACTCAGCACCATTTTGTGCATAATCATATACAGCGCTTAATCCGTCATAGATTTCGCTACTTTGAAATACGTAACCATACTCTTTTGCATGAGAGATTACCTTTTTGAATTTATCGTCATTTGCCATGGCACAAAAATAAAAAACCGCTCAAATTAAAAGAGCGGTTTCTATAAAATTATATGATTTCTTATTTCAATTGAATACTTGTACTTCCTAATTTTCGGTTTTCATGAAAAACATTGATAAAATAAGTTCCTTTCTTAAGAGGTCTATCTTCTTTATAAGTCGCCACTGTAGTGCAAATATTTAAATTTTTATTATCGAAATTAACCGTTTGCTTTTTGCTATATATCAATGAGCTGTTTCCAAAGAACACCTCACCTTTGTCTGATATAATGTTATTATTTGGGCTAACGATTTGAATATAAAACTCTTTATCTCCTTGTTCGGTTAGCGGATTTTCTATTAAATCGATACAAATATCAATGGCATTAGCACGTCGCGCTCGTGTTGTTGCTTTTTTCTTTTGGTTATTAATCCTAAAGGCTTCAGCACTTACTTGACTTACTTTTAAAATGGAGGCCTTATCAATTGTTTTATTTAAAGCGTAATTTGTTTCCTCTAATTGAGAAATGGTTAATGACTTTGCTTCTATTGTATTAAGTGCATAGCGTTTCTCTTTCTCTAATCGTTCATTAGCAGAATTAAGAGAATCTACAGTAGCTAAAAGCACCTTACTTTTTGATTTTAATACCAAAAGTTGGTCTTTAAACTTAGTAATAATTGATAAGTCACTTTTTAATAATCTTAAAGAATCTAAAGCAATCTTAGTTTCAAATTTTGCTTCTTGGAGCTGAGAGCCCATAAGATCATATTCTTGGCTTAGTTCGTCATAACTGACTAACATCTCTGATAATTCTTTTTCTATCAAAGATTTTTCTTGTTTTAGGAATTCTTCGTAGGATTTAATGGATTTATAATTTGTAAAACTATATATACCTAAAACGGTTAAAACGACTAATAAAGAACTTATAATTAATCTGTAGTTAAATAATTGAGGGTTAACTATCATTATTAATTTTCTTAGATGGTACGAAATTACAGTATATTGAAGGGTCAATTTATTTTATTCGATTAAGTGGTAAAAAATTTGTTGAACATATTCTTTCCAAAAGTGTGTGAAGCTTGTAATGATATTTTAAACGATAATCAGTCAATTTTATGTTTAAAGTGCAGGCATGAGTTACCAGTAACTAATTTTCATTTTAATGATTCTGAAGTAGTTAAGAAAGTGCTATATGGTCGGGTGAAGTTAGAAAGTGCAACCGCATTACTTCATTTTTCCAAGAAAAGTATCGTTCAACAAATGTTACACAATCTTAAGTACAGAGGTCATGAACAAATAAGTGGTTTTTTAGGTGCATGGCTTGGTGCTGAGTTGAGTGAAATTGAGAAATATCAGGGTATTGATGTTGTAATTCCTGTACCATTGTACAAAACTAAGCTACGCAAACGTGGCTATAACCAAGTTGAAAAGTTTGGGATGGAAATTGCAAAGGCATTACATGCAGATTACAACAATCAAATCCTAATTAAAGTAAAGTCTACTAAAACCAAAGTTTTTGAGCGTAGAATGTCTCGATGGAAGAATGATGGAGCCATCTTTTCCATTTCTGAGGTTGAATCATTAAAAGGTAAACATATTTTACTCGTGGATGATATCATTACTACAGGGGCTACCATCGAAGCTTGTGCTATAGAATTGTTAAAAATTGATAATATTAAGTTAAGTCTAGCGACAATGGCGATTGCCGATTGATTTTTTCGTTTCTTGCTTTTAATATTGTTTCTTTGTGCTAAATTAAATCTCTATAATGCGCGTACTATTTTATCGTTTTTTAGTGCTTACGTTAATTGCAATTACTCTAACAGCTTGTGCTAATAGAGGTACTCCAGATGGTGGTGCAAAAGACGAGGATCCGCCAGTTATTATTAAAGAGGTTCCTGAGAATTTTTCCACCAATTTTAAAGCTGACGAAATCAGAATTTATTTTGATGAATATGTAACCATTAAGGATATAAGAAAACAACTAATCATTTCACCACCAATGGATCAGGATCCAATTATTGTTCCAGCAAGTGGTGCGAGCAAATACATTTCAATAAAAATAAAAGATACCTTAAGAGATAATACAACTTACGCTTTTAATTTTGGGGAAAGTATTGTAGATAATAACGAGGGAAATCCGTATCCTTTTTATCGCTATGTGTTTTCTACAGGGGATTCTATCGATTCTTTAAAAGTTATTGGTTATGTTGAAGATGCCTTATTAGAAAAACCTGAGTCTTTTATTTCGGTAATGCTTTATGAAGTAGATTCTTCTTATACAGATTCTATTGTCTATAAAGAGAAACCGAGATATGTCACTAATACCTTAGATAGTGTTACAACATTTAGTATAGATAACATTAAGGAAGGAAACTATAAATTAATTGCTTTAAAAGACAGGAATGGAAATTATAAGTTCGATCAAAAGAATGATAAAATTGCCTTTCTTGAAGACTATATTTCAGTTCCGACAGCAGCAGATTACAAGTTAACCTTGTTTAAAGAAGAGGTTAACTATAAAGCATTTAAACCAAAACAAGAAGGAGCAACTAAGATTTTGTTTCCTTACGAAGGGAGTTATGAAGGTATTCGTATTAAAGTACTAGGTCAAAAGCCAGAAAGTTATCAGACCAGAATTTTGAAGGATCCAACCACGGATTCCCTGTATTATTGGTATAAACCAAGTTTTGAAGTAGATACCACTAAGTTTTTGGTAACTAACGAGAGATTTGTTGATACATTTAATCATCGCTTTAGAAAACTTGATAAAGACACCCTGGAATTAAAAGCAGTGACCTCTGGTACCTTAAATTTTGAAACTGACTTTACTTTAGAAGGCAATATTCCTTTAGCTAAGATTGATAAATCAAAGATTAAAGTAATTAATAGAGATTCTGTGGATATTGATTTTAAGGTTGAATACGATTCACTTTACAACCGTTATTCATTTCCAATTGAAAAGGAAGAAGGACAGAAGTATTTTATGCAAATTCTCCCAGAAGCTATAATCGATTTCTATGATGGAGTTAATAAAGACACTTTAGATTTTTCTTTTAGAACAAAAATGAAATCGGAATATGGCAACATAAGAGTAAACCTCAGAAATGCTGAATTCCCATTGATTGTTCAATTGGTTAATCAAAATGGTGTGGTTATTTATGAGCGTTATACAACAGAATCTCCCGTTGTAGATTTTACTGATATTTCACCAAGACAATACAGCTTAAGAGTTGTCTATGATACCAATGGTAATGGAAAATATGATACAGGTAATTTCTTACTTGGAATTCAACCAGAGCGCGTCAGTTATGCCCCACCGTTGGAAGAAGTAAGGGCTAGTTTTGACTTTGTAATTGATTTTACTTTGTTATAATAAAGGAATCACGATCCTTTAGGAAACCTAATTTATCTCGGTAAAAGTCAATATGAGACTTTTCAAGTTCAACAATACATATTGCTTCTTCATTAGAAGGGATGTCATCTAAGCGATGCCCGAGAACATCATATGCTGCTGAATGACCAGTGTATTCATAGTTATTACCATCTAGACCTACCCGATTTACACCAACACAATAGCTCATATTTTCGATGGCGCGTGCTTTTAAAAGTGCATCCCAGGCGCTTACTCTGGTTTTTGGCCAATTAGCAACGTAAATAAGAAGCTCATAATCCTCACTATTTCTAGCCCATACAGGAAAGCGCAAATCATAGCAAATTAATGGGCATATTTTCCAACCACGATATTCAAAGGTTACTTTATCGGTCCCAGAAGTATAAACCTTATGCTCACCGGCTAAGGTAAATGTATGGCGTTTATCATAAGTGGTTATTTTACCATTTGGCTCAACACATACCAGGCGATTATAGTATTGATTGTTTTCTGAGATAACTAAGCTTCCAATGATTGCTGCATCTTTTGAATTAGAAAGATCCTTTAGCCATGAAATAGTATCTCCTTCCATAGATTCTGCGACAACGTCTGCGTTCATTGTAAAGCCAGAGGTTAACATTTCTGGTAAAATAATAAGATCAACTCCATTTGTAATAGAATTGATCTTTGTGTTTAGATTTTGCCGATTAAGCACTGGTTCTTCCCAAGCCAATTCTGTTTGTATTAAAGCAACTTTTAGGGTATTGCTCATAGTCTAAAGTTTAGGTTTTGCTTTTTCTTCAATATTCAAATTTTCTGTAATGTCTTCGCTATTAAAAAAGATTTTTTCATCCTTAACTTCATAGGTCTTTCCATTCTTTTCTATAGTTTGGGCAAAAGAGCTAAAGGAAAAAGTAAAAAGGAATAGTATAATGTAATATCTCATTGATTTTAGTTTTTATTCAATGGTAAGACATGGAAAATTACAAAAAGTAACTTAAATTTTACATAAGATATCCGCGGCATCAATCAAGGTTTCATCAGTTTTGGCAAAACAGAAACGCAGAGCTTTGTCATCTTTGTTATCCTCATTAAAAACTGATAAAGGAATCGAAGCAATCTTAAAGTCTTTGGTTAGTCGTTTCGCAAATTCAACATCATTTTCACTGGTTATTTCTGAGTAATCCAAAACCTGAAAATAGGTACCTTGTGATGGGGTGAATTTAAATCGTGATTTTTTAATTAAATTTAAAAAAAGGTCACGTTTTTTCTCAAAGAACCGATTTAAGCCTAAATACGTATCTGCATCCAACATAAAGTCCGAAATACCCTTTTGAACAGGATGATTCACTGAAAATACATTAAACTGATGTACTTTTCTAAACTCCTGCATTAATGTTTCAGGAGCACAGCAATAACCAACTTTCCAGCCAGTATTGTGAAAAGTTTTACCAAAGGATGCAGTTATAAAACTACGTTGTTTTAAATCATCAAATAAGCAAATGCTATGATGTTTTTCATTGTCAAAGACAATGTGCTCATAGACTTCATCACTTAAAATAATAATATTTGTATTTGCAGTGAGACGCTGTAATTCTAACATATCGGATTTAGACCAAATGGTACCACTCGGGTTATGTGGCGAATTAATTATAATCATTTTAGTCTTAGAGCTAATTTTTGAAGCTACTTCAGTCCAAACAACCTTATATTCAGGTGCAGATAACTGGATTGCAATGGTCTTACCTCCATTGATTTCTATTGCTGGTTGATAACAGTCGTAGGCTGGTTTAAAGATAATAACCTCATCATTTTGGTGCACAAACGCCGAAATTACGGTATAGATGGCTTGTGTTGCACCTGCTGTTATGGTAATTTCTTTTTCTGGATGATATGTGGATTTATAGAGAAGGTCATATTTGTTAGAAATGGCTACTCTGAGATTTAAAAGACCTGCCATTGGTGCGTATTGATTAAAACCATTATTCATGGCATTGTTAACAAGGTCGTTTAATTTCTGTGAACTAGGATAGTTGGGAAAACCTTGAGATAAATTAATAGCGTTATGCTCATTTGCCAAGGCACTCATTACGGTAAAAATTGTAGTGCCTACATGAGGTAATTTTGAATTTATATGCATGCTTCAATATACTACATGTTAATGATAATTATTAAAGAATAGTTTTGAAAAAGTTAAATAATCTTTAAGGCAGTAGCTAAATGGGGTAAAGTGTAATAATATGGTAATATTGAGTTAAAATACTAAGGCATTCAATTCATTTATTTTGTTGGACAAAATAATTAACCAAAAAATGAAAAAATTTCACACGTTTGCCCTCGTGCTTTTTACAGTGTTTATGGGCTTTTCACAAGAAGGTAATATACAAGGTGTTATCTATGATGAACAAGGGTTAAAAATTCCTTATGCTACCCTAATGATTGAAAATTTAAATAAAGGAACAGTGTCTGATTCAGATGGGAAGTTTCGTCTAATTGCTGTTCCGTCAGGTAGCCAAGTTGTTAAAATTGATTATTTGGGATATGCTAGTCAAGAAGTGACTGTTGAAGTCCTTGCAGATGAAACGTCCGAGGTAAAAATAGTTTTAGTTCCCAAATCAGAACAACTTGATGGTGTTATTTTAACTGGTTTTGTTGGAGGACAAGCAAAGGCACTTAACACCCAAAAGAATAAGCAGAATATTACCAATGTAGTTTCAGCCGATCAGGTAGGAAAATTTCCAGATGCTAATATAGGTGATGCTGTTAAGCGTATTCCTGGGATAACCATGCAAGTTGACCAAGGAGAAGCAAGAAATATTATTGTAAGAGGTTTAGCACCACAGTTAAATTCTGTGACTTTAAACGGTTCGCGTATTCCGTCTGCAGAAGGAGATAATAGAAACATTCAGATGGACTTAATTCCAGCAGATATGATTCAGCAAATTGAAGTGAATAAAGCAGTTACTCCAGATATGGATGGTGATGCTTTAGGGGGTTCTGTAAATCTTGTTACTAGAACAGCCCCAGAAGGATTTAGACTTTCTGCAACCGCTGGTTCAGGTGTAAGTTTTATTGCTGACAAAAGAATTTTAAATGGATCCTTTTTATTAGGTGATAGAACCAAGGATGGAAAATTTGGCTGGATGCTTTCTGCATCTATTTTAGATAATGATTTTGGATCTGATAATGTAGAAGCTGAATGGACAGATAAGTTTGAGTATTTTGATGGAAACGAGGTCGTTGAAGCAGAAAATATTAGGCCTTTTGCTAATGTTTTTGAGCAACGTACATATATTGTTCAACGTGTTAGACGCAGTTTTTCGGCAAATTTTGATTATAGCTTTAATCCGAATAACTCGATTTATTTAAAGACAATGTATAATTGGAGAGACGATCGTGAGAATCGTTATAGATTAGAGCATGAAGTATTAGATGGTGAAGATATTGAACTAGGTGATTTCACTATTAATAGTAATGGTTTCCCAACAAGGTTTCCTGTTGAGGTGAAAAGACAAACAAAGGGTGGTATTGACAATGATAGAAATCAAAACACCAGATTGGAAGATCAAAGAATGCAAAATTATACACTTGGTGGTGAGCATCTTTTTGGAAAATTAAGAATAGATTGGATGGCTTCTTACGCTAAGGCTTCTGAAGAGAGACTTAACGAAAGATATGCAGAATTTGAATCTGAATATTCGGTTTTAAATTACGTTTTAGATTCAGAAAGACCTTTGTACGTTCCTGAGAATACAAGTGATGCCAACGATTTGTCAAACTTTGAGTATGGCGAAATTACAGAAGAAAACCAGTACACTGAAGAAGAGGACATCAATGTATTTTTAAATTTCCAGCTTCCTGCAGACTTCTTTGATAAAGGAGATGGTTTTGTGAAATTTGGTGTAAGAGGCCGTTTCAAAAATAAAATTAGAGATAATAACTTTTTTGAATTTGATCTAGAAGATGCTTTTCCAACTTTAGCAGATGCGCCAAATAGAGATTACTCTGATCCAGATTATTTAGCAGGTGGTCAATACCAAGCAGGTTTCTTTGCTGATGAGTCATGGTTGGGTGCTTTAAACTTAACAAATGGTGAATTGGTATTTGATGAGTTTTTAAGAGCTAATTTTGATGTAGAGGAAAATGTATACGCCGCTTATGCCATGGCTAATCAGAAAATTGCTAGTAACCTATCACTGTTGGCAGGTTTTAGAGTTGAAAATACAAGAATAACTGCAACAGGAAATCAAATTGCAGACGAAGAGGATTTAGAAGGCACTGTAACTGAAGAGAGTTCGTACACTAATTTTTTACCAAGTATTCATTTAAAATACGACTTAAACCCTAATACTGTATTGCGTTTCGCTTGGACTAATACATTGGCAAGACCTAACTATCAAGATTTAGTACCTTCAGTGGATGTGGTAAGTAGCGATGAAGAGATTTTCCTTGGAAATCCTGAACTAGACCCAACAACATCGATGGCTTTTGATTTGATGGGTGAATATTACTTTGAAAGTGTTGGTATTTTATCCGGAGGTGTTTTCTATAAGGATATTAAAGACTTTATTTATGTATTGCAATCTGAAGATTCAGCAACTGGTTTTGATGTTTTTCAACCACAAAATGGTGAGGGAGCTTCCATCCTTGGAGCAGAATTTTCATTTCAACGTCAACTAGATTTTTTACCAGGATTTGCTAAAAATTTCAGTATCTATTTAAACTACACTTATTTAACATCGTCCACAGATGGAGTGTTTACAGAAGATGGTGACGAACGTAATGATTTAGACTTGCCTGGTACAGCTCCAAATATGTTTAATGGGTCCTTAGCCTATAACGATAAGAAGTTTAATATCAGACTCTCTGCAAATTATTCAGATGCTTATGTAGATGAAATTGGCGGAAGTGCATTTGATGATCGCTACTATGATGAACAGTTTTTAGTAGACTTAAATGTTAGTTATGCTATTAATCCTAATTTAAGAATTTATGCCGATTTAAATAACATTACAGATCAACCACTACGTTTCTATCAAGGTATCAGTAGTAGGACTATGCAGGCTGAGTTTTATGGAAGACGTTTAACATTTGGATTAAAGTATGATTTATTTAAAAGACAGTAAGCTTTATACTATTTTAGTTTTATTTAGTTTACTTATAGGTTGTAAAAAAAACAATCTTCCTGTAATAGAACCAAAATTAAGAACAGAAAAAACTCCAAATGATACAGATGATCCTGCAATTTGGTTTAACAAAAGTAACCCAGAAGAAAGCTTGGTCTTTGGCACTGACAAAGACGAATTAAATGGAGGTGTTTATGCTTTTGATCTAAGAGGAAAGATTATTAATGAAAAATCATTGACTGGATTAAGTTACCCTAATAATGTAGATGTTTCTTATGGGTTTAAACTGAATGATTCTATTTCTACCGATTTAATTGCATTTACTGAACGGGAGAAAAATCAAATCCGAGTATTTTCTGTTCCAGATATGAAAATGTTGGATGAAGGTGGCTTCAAAGTTTTTGAAGATGATTCACTCATTCAAAATCGTAAACCAATGGGTATAGCATTATATAATAATATTGAAGAGGATAAGACCTATATTATTGTAAGTCGAAAGGAAGGTCCCATTAATAATTATTTATATCAATATCAATTGATTTCAGACAGCATTGGTGTTAAAACTAAACTAATTCGCAAGTTTGGGAAATTCAGCGGTAAGAAAGAGATTGAGGCCATTGCTGTAGATAATGAGCTTGGATATATTTATTATTCAGATGAAGATCACTGTATAAGAAAGTATTATGCAAACCCTGATTTGGGTAGTCAAGAATTAGCATGTTTTGGGTCTGATTATTTTGAACGTGATATTGAAGGTATTGCTATTGCTAAATATAATGATACAGGCTATTTAATTGTCTCTAATCAACAAGCTCATAGTTTTAATGTGTTTGATAGAAACACAAACGAGTTTATAAAATCTATTAATCTAGGAACAATAGAAACTGACGGATGTGATGTTATAACGCAATCACTTGGAAATACGTTTCCTAACGGATTGTTTGTTTCAATGACAGATTCAAAGGAGTTTTTGTTTCATGATTTAGAAAGTTTTAATCTTGATGAAGACTAATCTTCATAATTTTTAAGTTAATTGAGCCCCTTCTATCTTTAGAAGGGGTGTTTTATGAGTTTTACTAATTTTTAAAGATAATATCCTCAATTATTTTGAGATGGTGTTTGGTGTGAATTTCTAAAAATCTAAAAGTAGAAGTCTTATTTAGAATCCCAAAATAAGGATGTTTAAACGTAGCTTTTGGATTAATTTCTGAATAGTCTGCAATAGCGAAGCGGGCGGCTTCTAATTGTTCTGTAAGGTCCGTTAATTTAATGATTTCAGGTGGTAAAACCACTCTTGGAGCTTTGCCTTTGCCTCTTGGAATATATCTTGTTATTAAACAGAAATTCCCTAAAAGCGTGCGTTTAGGTTTTATGTTATTTGATGACGCTTTTAATTGATGTATTATACCATTAATAACTTTAAGACTATGATCTATTTGCCAGCCTATAGAAGATTTTGAAACCTTAAGATTTTTTGTTTCAAATTGTGGCATAACCGCTTCAAATCTATTAAGATATTGCGAAAGTTTAGTTGGCTGTTTCATAATCTTAAAAATAAAAAACCCTTACAGTTTTGCAAGGGTTTATTCTATTTATTGTAGTAGATGACTAGTTTAGTATCTATAGTGTTCTGGTTTAAATGGACCTTCAACGGTAACACCAATATAATCTGCTTGTTCTTTACGTAATTCTGTTAGCTCAACACCAATTTTTTCTAGGTGTAGTTTAGCTACTTTTTCATCAAGATGTTTAGGCAACATGTATACTTTGTTTTCGTAGGCTTCAGAATTATTCCACAATTCTATTTGTGCAAGCGTCTGGTTTGTAAAAGAGTTACTCATTACAAAACTAGGGTGACCTGTAGCACAACCTAGATTAACTAAACGACCTTCTGCTAAGATAATTATGTCTTTACCGTTAATAGTATACTTATCTACCTGTGGCTTAATAGTATCTTTAGTATCACCATAGTTTTCATTAAGCCAAGCCATATCTATTTCATTATCAAAATGTCCGATGTTACATACAATGGCTTTGTCTTTTAAGGCTTCGAAATGACGACCTTGGACAATGTCCTTGTTTCCAGTGGTTGTAATTACAATATCAGCATTTCCTATTACAGATTCTAGGCGTTTAACTTCAAAACCGTCCATTGCAGCTTGTAACGCACAAATTGGATCTATTTCGGTTACAGTAACAATAGAGCCAGCACCTCTAAACGACGCTGCTGTTCCTTTTCCAACATCTCCGTATCCACAAACAACAACACGTTTTCCGGCTAGCATAACGTCAGTTGCACGACGGATAGCATCCACTGCAGATTCTTTACAACCATACTTGTTATCGAACTTAGATTTAGTAACAGAATCATTCACATTAATAGCTGGCATTGGAAGTGTTCCATTCTTCATGCGCTCATAAAGTCTATGAACACCAGTTGTCGTTTCTTCCGAAAGTCCTTTAATGCCATCTACTAATTCTGGATACTTATCTAAAACCATATTAGTTAAGTCACCACCGTCATCTAGGATCATGTTTAATGGCTGTCTGTCTTCTCCAAAAAATAAGGTTTGTTCGATACACCAATCAAACTCTTCTTCAGTCATATCCTTCCAAGCATAAACAGATGTGCCAGCGTCTGCTATGGCAGCAGCAGCTTGATCTTGAGTAGAGAAAATGTTACAAGAACTCCAAGTAACTTCAGCTCCTAATGCTTGTAAAGTTTCAATTAAAACAGCAGTTTGGATAGTCATATGTAAGCATCCTGCGATACGTGCTCCTTTTAATGGTTGCTCATTTTTGTACTCTTCGCGTATACGCATAAGACCTGGCATTTCAGCTTCTGCCAATCCAATTTCCTTTCGTCCCCAAGCCGCTAGCGACATATCCTTTACTTTATAAGGAACATAAGTCGTTGTTTTTGTACTCATAATTATTTATTGTCTGATTTTTAATATTAATCTCACCTTTGGCTTTATGGCTTAAATAACTAAATTCGCTTCAACAAATTACCACATTAGCTTAAGGCGATGCAAAGGTAATCATTAGCTTTCAGAATATTAAATGCCACTGTATAAATCCATTAGTGTAAACTCACAAACTACTGTTAAAATCTGGAAAATTGAAGAGTCCTATGACGATCTAATGCTACCGCTAGATTTAAAGCCAGAAAGTTTAGAGCGTGTTTCCAATATGAAAAGTGAGTTACATCAACGTGGGTTTTTAAGTGTTAGACATCTCTTAGGAGCTTTTGGTTATTCCGATCAAGATTTATTCTACGATGCCAATGGGAAACCACATTTAAAAGATGATAAATACATATCAATTACACATTCCTTTACCTTTTCTGGGGTTATTGTAAGTGATAATCCTGTTGGGATAGATATTGAAATGCAACGGGGAAAAATTGCGAAAATCGCTAAAAAGTTTGTGTATTACGAGTTCGATTATTTGGATAAAGATACTGATGATTATGTTCGAAAGCTTACCGTGATTTGGGGCATTAAAGAATCGCTATATAAACTATTTGCAACTCCAGGTATGCTATTTAAAGAGCATTTTTTAGTTATTCCCTTTAATATGTTAGATTCAGAGACTGTAGCATGGATTGATTATAACTCTAAAAAGTACAGATACCATACCGCTTTTCTAGAATTTGAAGGATTCACTTGTGCATATGTTGTTCCCAATGACTAATATTTATCGAGATATATTAACATCAATTTTTAACTCAAAGAGATTACTGGCAGTTTTAATTGATCCTGATAAGATGCCAATTGAAAATGTATCTGGCTTTATTTTAAAAGTCAACGACTCAAGAGCTACACATATTTTTGTTGGAGGTAGTGAAGTCGATGAAGGAAAAACAGAGCGGCTTATCGTTGAGATAAAAAAGTATGCACAGTTACCTATAATTTTGTTTCCTGGTGATCACATTCAAATTTCAGATAAAGCAGATGCATTACTGTTTTTGTCATTAATTTCAGGTAGAAATCCAGAATATTTAATTGGCAAGCAAGTAGAAGCTATTTCTAAATTAAGAGAAGCGGATTTAGAAATTGTTCCTACAGGATATATCCTACTAGAAAATGGTAGGCAAACTTCTGTAGAGCGCGTCAGTAAGACGAAACCTATAGAACGTAATAATATTGATCTGATCATGGATACTGCTAAGGCAGGAGAATTACTCGGTATGAAGTTGATATATTTGGAAGCAGGAAGCGGTGCAACCCATCCCATTGAGCCCTCAATAATAGAGCGTGTCAGGACTCAACTTAATATTCCATTAATTGTTGGAGGGGGAATGCGATCAACTCAAGCTATAGAGGAAGCTTACCAAGCAGGTGCCAGTATGGTAGTTGTAGGAACTGTGTTTGAAGAAGACGAAAGTTTTTTTAATGATTTAAAAAAGTAATATGAAGATATCTGTAGAACTCACTTTAATGCCACTTTATACAAAATTTGAAGATCCTATTATTGACTTTATTAAAGCACTTAGGAATTCTAAATTTAAAGTAATCGAGAATCCCTTAAGTACCCAAATATATGGTGAATATCATGAGCTTATGCCATTTTTGAATAATGCAATTAAGACCAGTTTTGAAACACTTGAAAATGTTGTCTTAAATATGAAAATCGTAAAAACCGATCGAAGCGATTATGAACCAAATTTTTGATTTCTTTTTAGACGCTTATACCAATACTCCAACAAATCAGATTGTGTTGGAGGCTATTGCATTTGTATTTGGAATTGCAAGTGTTTGGTATGCCAAAAAGGAAAACATTCTAGTATATCCAACCGGAATTATATGTACAGTTATTACCGTGTATCTCTTGTATATAAATGCTTATTTAGGAGATATGATGATGAATTTCTATTATTCAATTATGAGTATTTATGGTTGGTGGAATTGGTCGCGGAAGAAAAATGATAAATTTATAGTTCCAATTTCAAGAACGAGCTCGAGAGAAAAAGGAATAGGGTTTCTGTTATTTATCCTAACAATGGTAGTCACTTTCTTGGTTTATAGAGGTTTTGATTATACCATTGAACTTCCTAATTATATTGATATCGCAACTTCTGGAATCTTTTTTACTGCCATGTGGTATATGGCAAATAAGAAATTGGAAAATTGGACACTATGGATTATTGGAGATATAATCACAATTCCTTTATATGCCTATAGAGGATTAGGGATGTTGTCCTTACAATACCTTATATTTACGATATTGGCAATTCAAGGTTATTTAGCATGGAAGAAAAGCTTAAACAACAAGCTTCAAACTGTATAAAAGTTGTTTTATTTGGACCAGAATCTACTGGAAAAACAACCTTGTCAAGACAATTGGCAAGACACTACAGTTCGGTTTGGGTTCCAGAATATGCCAGAGAATATCTACAGGATAAATGGAATAATGAGCGAAAGACGTGTGAGCCAAAAGACTTGCTACCTATTGCTATAGGGCAAATGCAATTAGAGAATCATTTAGCCCAGAAAACAGATACAGTGTTGATTTGCGATACGGATTTACTTGAGACTAAAGTGTACAGTGAAGCTTATTATTCTGGTACTTGCGACCCGATTTTGGAGAGATATGCAGTAAATAATTCTTACGACGTTTATTTTTTAACCTATATTGATACTCCTTGGGAGGCAGATGATTTAAGAGATAAACCCAATGAAAGAGAGCGCATGTTTAAAGCTTTTGAATCGGCTTTGATAAAGCATAATAAAGAGTATGTGCTACTCAAGGGAGACAAGAAAGAACGATTAGAAACAGCTATTAATTACATTGACGACTTATTACAACATAAGACATGAATTTTACAGAGAAGGATATAAAACAAATAGAAGCTAAGGGGTTAACTATTGCAGACGTAGAATCTCAGATAGAATTATTTAAAACGGGAATTCCAAACACCAATATTTCGAACGCTGCAACAATTAATAATGGTCTTATTAAATTAGATAGTGATTTGGTAGGGGAGTATGTGAGTCATTTTGAGTCTAATAAGGATAATATCCAACTTCTTAAGTTTGTGCCTGCATCTGGAGCTGCTACTCGAATGTTTAAGTTTTTATTTAAGTTTTTAGATGACTACAATCCTAATAAAGAGTCGTTAAATGCTTTTATAAATAAAAATAACTTTAGGGACCTAGCATTGTTTCTGGTAGGTCTAGAAAAATTTCCTTTTTATAATCAGATAGTAGAAAAGTTAAAAACTGAAGGGACTGATTTTGATTCTTTATCACCTGAAGCTAAAGCATCAAAGTTCGTCATGACCATGCTAAATGAGAACCAGCTTAATTTTGGGAACTCCCCTAAAGGATTATTACCATTTCATAAGTATAAGAGTAATCATATCTCCACAGCTTTTGAAGAGCATTTGTACGAAGCTGCCATTTATGCATCTGTAAATGGCAAAGCGTATTTACACTTTACTATTTCAGAGCGCTTTAAGGATAAATTTAGTGAGGAATTCAAACGTATAGAAGAGTACGTAGAGGAAAATACTGGAGTGTCTTTTGATATTTCTTTTTCTTATCAGCAAGAATCAACAGATACTATTGCAGTAACTCCAGATGATGAACCATTTCGAGAACCTGACGGGAAATTACTTTTTAGACCATCTGGTCATGGGGCCTTAATTAAAAATCTAAATGCTTTAGATGCAGATGTTATTTTTATAAAAAACATTGATAATGTTGTTGTTAAACAGTATAAAGAGGAGATGGCCAAATATAAAATGGTTTTGGCTGGCATCTTATTAAAACTCCAAAACAGGTGTTTTGACTATATGAAGGTTTTACATGAAGATAATATATCCGAAAATGCATTTAAAGACATAGAAGAATTTCTAGAGAATGCGTTGTCTGTAAAAATATCTAGAGAGTATTTTAAATACATGGATAAGTACAAAATTGAATATTTAAGGGAAAAACTGAACAGGCCAATTCGTGTTTGTGGCATGGTAAAAAATGAAGGGGAACCTGGAGGAGGTCCTTTTTGGGTGAGAGATCTGTATGGCAACCAATCACTTCAAATTGTAGAGTCAGCACAAATTAACCTAAGTAATAAGGGGCAAAAAGATATCTTTAGTAATTCTACCCATTTTAATCCTGTTGATTTGGTTTGTGGTGTGAAAAACTATAAAGGAGAAAAGTATAATCTTGAAGATTTTATAGACTATGATACAGCTTTTATTACGATGAAAACAAAATCAGGTAAAGACCTTAAAGCATTAGAATTACCTGGGCTTTGGAATGGAAGTATGGCAAATTGGATTACTATTTTTGTTGAGGTTCCAATCATTACTTTTAATCCTGTTAAAACTGTAAACGATTTACTTAAGGTTCCACATCAAATTAAATAATTGTGGATATTGAAGCTCTTAAATCTGAATTAGCTTATAAAGCTGTTCGCAGCTCAGGAAGTGGTGGACAGCATGTGAATAAGGTAGCTTCTAAAGTAGTTTTGTATTTCAATATTGAAACTTCAGTTGTTTTTAATGAAGACCAAAAAATTCGCCTTAAAATTTTCTTTAGTAATCGATTGTCTAAACGAGGTATGCTTATTTTAAGTTCAGGAGAAAGTCGCAGTCAATTTAGAAATAAGGCTTTGGTAACCCAACGATTTTTAAGTTTAATAGAAGAAGGATTAAAAGAAAAAGTAGAACGAAAATCAACCAAAGTACCCTTTGCTGTGAAAAAAAAGCGTTTAGAAAACAAACGCAAAAACTCCGAAAAAAAAGCAAATCGTAGAAAGCCAAAAGTTGACTAAAAGAATTCCAAGTATTCATTTGTCATAATTTAATTGTAACGTATCTTTGCGCCGTTCTCAAAAAGGGGTGCCAATACGTGGCTGAGATCATACCCATTGAACCTGGGCAGGTAATGCTGCTAAGGAAACGAGCAATAGAATGTATGTAGTACATTTTAAGGGAGTGCTCATTTAATCTTAATTAACCAAGAATAATTACCTCTTTTTATTCGATTATTAGTTATAGTCGTATGAAAAATTTATTCAACAATCTCTTTAAAACAAATAGGCAGAGATTGGTACTTTTCATTTTTTTAGGAAGTCTTTTTTCGGCGCAAGGTCAAGAAAAGCAACAAGATTCAGTTAAAGTAGAAAAACTTGACGAAGTACTTGTAAAATCGGTGCGTGTTAAAGAAAAAGCACCTATCACGCATTCTAATGTTACTAAAAAAGAAATTGCTAAACGTAATCTAGGACAAGACATTCCAATCTTGTTAAATTTCCTGCCATCAGTTGTAACTACCACAGATGCAGGTGCAGGAGTTGGTTACACAGGAATACGTGTTAGAGGTGTAAGTCCGCAATCCACTAATATTACAATTAATGGAATTCCTTACAATGACGCCGAGTCTTTAGGTACGTTTTGGGTAAACCTAGGAGATTTCGCATCCTCTGTTGAAAGTTTACAATTACAGCGAGGAGTCGGAACATCAACAAATGGTTCAGGAGCTTTTGGAGCGAGTATTAATGTTTTAACAGATGCAGTTTCTAAGGATGCGTCTGGAGAAATATCAAACTCCTTTGGAAGCTTTAATACTAGAAAACATACCGTTAAGTTTAGCACTGGGTTATTAAACGAACATTTTGAAATTGCAGGACGTCTTTCTAATATTTCTTCAGATGGTTATATAGATAGAGCTTCCGCAGATTTAAAGTCTTACTTTATTCAAGGATCTTACGTCGATGCAAATACTTTAGTTAAAGCTATAGTGTTTGGTGGTAACGAGATAACCTATCAAGCATGGTATGGGATTGATGCCCAAACTTTAGAAGATAATAGAACCTTTAATTTTGCTGGGATTTATACAGATGATGACGGTAATACGCGTTTTTATGATAATGAAGTGGATAATTACAGTCAAGACCATTATCAATTGCATTGGAATCAGAGATACAATAACAACTGGTCTACAACAGTTGGATTAAATTACACCTACGGTCGAGGTTATTTTGAACAGTTTAGAGAAGATGATGATTTTGAAACATATAACCTTATTCCATTTGTAGATGTTAACAATAATCTTATTAATACTACAGATTTAATTCGTCGACGTTGGTTAGATAATGATTTCTATGTGATAAATGCAAGTGCAAATTATAAGAATGATGACTTAGATATGATTTTTGGTGGATCATTCAGCCATTATGATGGTGATCATTTTGGAGAAATCATATGGGCAGAATTTGCAAGTCAAAGTGATATTAGAGATCGATACTATGATGGGAATAGTTTAAAAAATGATTTATCTGTTTTTTCGAAAGCAAATTATCAACTTAACGAAAAAGTAAGTTTATATGGCGATTTACAAGTGCGAAATGTTACTTATAAAACTTTTGGAAACACTTCTGATTTGGTAGATTTTGAAGTAGATAAAGCATTTACTTTTTTTAACCCTAAAGCTGGTATCACTTATGATCTCAATACCTATAATAGCTTTTATTTCTCTTATGCTAGGGCAAACAGAGAGCCCAATAGAACTGATTTTGAAAGTAACAATTCTATTGAGCCAGAGCAGCTTAATGATTTTGAGTTAGGGTGGAGGCACAAAAAAGGCAACTTTACCTTTAACGCCAATGCTTATTACATGCTATATAATCAGCAACTAGTACTGTCTGGTAGATTAGATGATGTTGGAAATCCAATTAGAACTAACAGCGGGGAAAGTTATCGTTTAGGTCTTGAACTGGAAGCTATAATTCCAGTTTCACCAAAGCTGACCTTACAACCTAATATGACCTTGAGTACTAATCAGAACAAGGAAACCATAATTTCATTAAATGGTGAGTTGGTTGATTTAGGTAAAACAGATATTTCGTTTTCGCCAGAGATAGTTGCAGCAAATGCTATTGTTTTTCGGCCATTAAAGAACTTACAGATGTCATTGTTAAGTAAGTTTGTTGGCGAACAATTTATGGGCAATACTGAAAATCCAGAATCCAAGTTAGATAGCTTTTTTGTGAATGATTTAAATGTTACCTACACCATTGAAACCGATTCTTTTTTCAAATCGATAGTTTTTACTGGTTTAGTAAATAATATATTTAATGAAAAGTATGTGTCCAATGGTTACTTTGGATCATTCGATTTTGATGATCCAGATAGTCCAACAGGAATCTCTACTGGATTTTTCTCAGGATTCTATCCACAAGCCACCACTAATTTTCTAGCAGGTATAACGTTAAACTTTTAGTTAGTTACTAAGAAGGTATTATTACCAAGATCATCAACCCTGTATGGCTGTAGCGTGCAGGGTTGTGTATTTCCATCCAGTCCTAACCCAGTTGCAAGACTATATCTATTGGCTTCTTCACAAGTAGACTCCACAATATCTCCAGTCGTCAGCTCGAGTGTAGAGCATGCCGATGGTGGTCGACTTGGATCTGCTGCATCCCATGCTAAAAGTATGGTCGAATTTAATCGCCATAACCAAACCCCATTATTTCCTTGACCAGCTACGTAGACTCCGTTTCCTGGAAATTGAAGTTGACTAAACTGCGGTAAATTGGTGTTTACAGTCAAATTTACACCAGCATCAAAAAGAAAATTGCAGTTAGGATTGTTATTGTCGTCACCACTACAAGAAACCAAGATTAATAGAGCAATTATGAGGATTTTTTTCATGTCAAATTTTTAGAGCAATTTACGATTATTTAAGCCATACCGTAAATATTTTATATATTTGTATAGTAATCTCGTTGACGCGAGATTTTTTATTTAGTC
>Ga0189289_10306_pt1 | contig 29525 bp, 31 predicted proteins | sample UW106minimetaG_FD_130313 | JGI IMG/M metagenome (GOLD analysis project Ga0189289, IMG submission 130313) | Marine microbial communities from the Costa Rica Dome - UW106 mini metaG | ecosystem: Environmental > Aquatic > Marine > Oceanic > Photic zone | place: Costa Rica: the Eastern Pacific...
AGCGCCGTCCGCTGCCCCGCCCTGCGCCTCAGCGCCGCCGGTGAAGGGGGTTCTAAGGTTATTACCAAACAGCCGCAAGCGCTTTTTCAACAAAATTCACAAAAAACACAAAAAAGATAGAAAAGTGAAAAATTTCAACAAGATAGGGGGAGAGGAAAGGAACAGAGAGGGCCTTAGGCCCGCATTTCCCCACTCAAAACGCCAGAATCTCAGCCCCTTCACTGGGAATCCCCCACGAGTCGCCTTGGCAAACCGCTTATTCGAGGGTGTATCGCGGGGCTACACTCGCCATTTGCGTGCGATTTCCTGCAAAAAGGGCGGCTGATTGCTCAGCCGCCCTTATGACTCACTCATGTGACTCGCATTTTTAACGATCCGAGTCGCCCTTAGCGCACCACGTAGACCGACACATCAGCGTGGCGGACCACTTTGGCGGCGTTGGTGCCCAAGAGGTAGTCCCGTGCCGTGGGGCGATGCGAGCCGATCACGATCAGATCGCTGCCAGCCAGTTCGGCCGCATGCAGCACCTCCTGGTAGACCTTGCCGGTGGCCACCTCATGGCGGACCTTGAACGGCAGCTCTTCCCCCAGAACCGATTTCACAAAAGCCTTCAGACGCGACACGGTCTCATCCACGGCTTTGGCGTGATAGTTCTTTGGGAAGAAGTCCGGGATCTCCCCGGCGCCGAAGTCGGGCACCACGGTGATGACATCCAATTGGGCGCCATCGACGCGGGCCAGTTTGGCCGCCTCTTCCAGCACCCGTTTGTCCGGGCTGTGTTCACTCATGTCGATGGCACAAAGGATTGCACTGCTCATGCCTGAACCTCCTTGGGCTGACGGGCGGCACGGCCGCGTTGCAGGAAGGCGATGCCAGCAAGCAGCAGCAGCGCCGGGATATACATCAACTCCTTCGGCAATTGATCCGCCGGAGCAGCCACCGAAGTGACCTGCATCGGGGCATCGCCATAGAAGTCAAAGTTCGACATGGTCTCAAAGTAGGGGGTGCCCGGGAAAGGCTCCTCCAACAGAAGCATGTCACCCTCTGGGATCGTGGTCAGACCCAGGGCGGCCAGACGGGACGCGCCATCTGCGGCACCGGTTGCGGGCAGAACGATGGTGGTTTCCTTAACCTCACCTGTGTCGAAGTCAGGGCCGGAGACAACCACCCGCAGTTCCGTGCCTTCCGGCGCCTTGCCCATGACCTCAACCAGCTGCGCTGGGGCTGAGATCTCAAAGGGCGGCTGGATGCGATCCATCAGGAAGCCCGGACGGAACAGCGCAAAGGCGATCAGGATCAGCAGCACGCTTTCGATGATGGTGTTCTTGGTCACAAACCAGCCCATGGTGCCTGCGGTGAAGATCAGGATCGCCACCGAGGCCACAATGAAGACAATGATGCCCTCCACCAAGGTCACGTCAATCAGCAACAGGTCGGTGTTGAAGATGAAGACAAAGGGAAGTGCCACGGTCCGCAGGCTATAGAAGAAGGCGGTGAAACCGGTGCGGATGGCATCGCCACCCGAAACGGCCGCCGCGGCAAAGCTTGCCAGACCCACAGGCGGGGTCACATCTGCCATGATGCCGAAGTAGAACACGAAGAGGTGCACCGCGATCAGCGGAACGATCAGGCCCGAGTTTGCGCCCAGTTCCACAACCACGCCCGCCATCAGCGAGCTGACAACGATGTAGTTTGCAGTGGTCGGCAGGCCCATACCAAGGATGAGGGACAACAGCCCCACCATCACCAGCATCAGGATCAGGTTGCCGCCCGAGAGGAACTCCACCAGATCCGCCATAACCTGGCCCACACCGGTCAGCGTCACCGTACCCACGATCACGCCAGCGGTGGCCGTGGCCAGACCGATGCCGATCATGTTGCGCGCGCCATCGATCATGCCCTGCGCCAGATCGCCAACACCGAACTTGAAGGCGGCGGGCAGGTCACCCTCGCCACGGAACATGGCCTTCAGCGGGCGTTGGGTCAGCAGGATGACAAACAACAGTGCCGTCGCCCAGAACGCCGAGAGGCCCGGCGACTTCTGTTCGATCATCAGGAAGTAGACCAAAACGATGATCGGCAGCAGGTAATAAAGGCCTGCTTTGTAGATCTCACCCACAACGGGCAGCTGCACATCTTTGGCGTTGGGATCATCCGGTTCCAAATCCGGAACCGAAGCCGCCAGCCACAGCAGGATCACATAAGCAACAAACACCAGTGCGGACAGGATCAGACCCGATCCTCCCGGCACCATGGCGACGATTGCCTTCACAGGATACTGCACGCCGTAACACAGACCAGCAAAGCCTGCGAAGAACAGGAACATGCCAAAGATGGTGCGCGACAGCGAAACAACGCGATCCCCCAAGGTGGGCAGGTTCCGTTTCACCGCTTCGAGGTGCACGATGTAAACCAGCGCCATGTATGAGATGACTGCCGGCAGGAAGGCGTGGGTGATCACCTCGACATAGGAAATGCCGACATATTCCACCATCAGGAAGGCCGCGGCCCCCATCACTGGTGGCATGATCTGCCCGTTCACTGAGGATGCCACTTCCACCGCGCCGGCCTTCTCACTGGAGAAGCCCACACGTTTCATCAGCGGAATGGTGAAGGTGCCGGTGGTCACAACGTTCGCAATCGATGAGCCCGAGATCAGGCCGGTTGCGGCCGAGCCGACAACAGCCGCCTTGGCCGGGCCACCACGCAGGTGACCCAGGGCGCCGAAGGCCATCTTGATGAAGTAGTTGCCTGCACCCGCCTTCTCCAACAGTGCGCCGAAGAGCACGAAGAGGAAGACAAACTTGGTCGAAACGCCCAGCGCGATGCCAAACACACCTTCGGAGGTGATCCACATATGGCTCATCGCTTTCTTGAGCGAGGCACCTTTCCAGCGGATGACTTCGGGCACCCAGTCAGAGGAGCCGAAGAAAACATAGCCGAGGAAGATCGTCGCGATGATCGCCATGGCCGGGCCCAATGCGCGGCGCGCGGCCTCAAACAGCAGGATCAGGCCAACCAGCGCCACCCATTTATCAGTGTCATCGGCCAATCCGCCCGAGTTCACGATCTTGTCGTAGAAGAAATAGCCATAAAGCGCGATGAAAGCGCCGACGCCGGCCATCACCCAATCCTGAATCGGGATCCGCTTGCGCGGGCTGGTCGCCAGGGCCGGATAGGCCAGAAAGGCCAGGAAAATTGCAAAGGCCAGATGGATCTGGCGCGAGTTGTTAATCAAATCGCCGGGCAGGATGTAATTTGCCAGAGGCGAGGCCAAGGTGACCTGAAAGACCGACCATAACAGCGCAATCGCTGCCATGAAGGTTGCCACGGCGCCTACGGGATTTCGCCCGCCTGCGTCACTGGCGGCAACCAGTTCCTGTAGTTCTTCTTCGCTGAGCGCGCGGCCCTCTGTCTTTGGTTTGGCCATGCATCCCTCCCCCTGCCGGATGTCCCCCCGGCATCAATGCCTGTTTATCTTATTCACAAATGGAAAACCGGCGGCTGGGGTGAGCCAGCCGCCGGAAGGTTAAGATCGCTTATTCGATCCAGCCCATTTCTTTGTAGTACTTGGCAGCACCGTCATGCAGCGGTGCCGACAGACCGGCGGTTGCCATGGTCTGCGGGTCCAGGTTTGCAAAGGCCGGGTGCAGCTTTTTGAAGTCTTCGATGTTGTCCATCACCGACTTCACAACGGTGTAAACCGCTTCGTCCGAAACATCGGCCGAGGTCACGAAGGTTGCGCCAACACCAAAGGTGGCGGTGTCACCGTCGTTGCCGCGGTACATGCCACCCGGGATGGTGGCGGTGCGGTAGAAGCTGTTGTCAGCGATCAGGCCGTCAACGGCTTCGCCCGACACTTCAACCAGAACCGAGTCACAGGCGGTGGTGGCTTCCTGGATCGAACCGGACGGGTGGCCAACGGTGTAAACCATGGCGTCGATCTGGTTGTCACACAGGGCTGCCGACTGTTCAGCCGCTTTCAGCTCGGTCGCCAGTTCAAAGGCGTCCATGCCCCAGCCCTTGGCTTCCATCAGCACTTCCATGGTGCCGCGCTGACCGGAACCGGGGTTGCCGATGTTCACACGCTTGCCAGCCAGATCGTCAAAGGTGGCGATGCCAGCGTCGGCACGGGCCACAACGGTGAAGGGCTCGGGGTGAACCGAGAATACAGCGCGCAGACCTTCGAAGGCGCCAGCGTCTTCGAATTTCGAGGTGCCGTTATAGGCGTGGTACTGCCAGTCGGACTGGGCAACACCAAACTCCAGCTCACCTTCGCGGATGGTGTTGATGTTGTAAACCGAACCACCGGTCGACTCGACCGAGCAGCGGATGCCGTGCTCTTTACGGCCTTTGTTCACCAGACGGCAGATTGCGCCACCGGTCGGGTAGTAAACGCCGGTCACGCCGCCGGTGCCGATGGTGATGAACTCTTCCGCCATTGCGAAAGGGGCAGTCGCCACGGTAGCAGCCAGCGCAAACGCGCCGAGTTTGAAGTTGGAAAACATCTCTTTCTCCCTGATTTGATGTTTCAAGTTTAGGTTCTTCGGGTGTCAGCCGGACCAGAATTCACCCAGTCCGCCATTTCGTTGCTCAACCTCTCTAATGCGGTGGCTGGTCGCCTGCGGATCGCGGGACACAAGAACTGCCATGAGACTTTCGAGGAGAGCGAGTGTAGCTGTATATGATGAAAAGAATTGCGGGCTCTCAGAGGGCACGATGAACGGAAAATCCGCGAATTTCAATGCCGGACACGTATGATTATCCGTGATGATGATCGTACGCGCCCCTTGATCCTGCGCCATTTGGGCGGCCGCGATGGCGCGGCGGGCATAGGGGGATTTGGTCACAATCAACAGCGCATCCTGTGGCCCCATATCCACCATCGCCGCGCCAAGTGAGGCCCCCATGCGCCCGGCCAGAACCCAGTTGGTCATGCAGTAATGGGCAAGGTAGGCAAGGTATTCGACAATCCCGGTGGAGCCATAGGCGCCAAACAGAACCACCCGGCGCGCCTGACCCAGGGCTTCGGCCGCGGCCTCCACCCGATCTGGGTCCAGCTGGGCATTCAACTGCTGGATATTGGCGATCACCGCCTCAGTCTGGCGCTGGATGATCGATGCGGTGGTGGCATCCCCCTGCCCCAGTTTCGCAGCCTTTTCCGAGAAGCTTTCCACGCGCTGACCAACGGCCTGCCGGCACAGTTCGCGGATTTCTTCGTAGCTGTCGAACTCCAGCGCGCGGGCCAACCGGGAATAGGTAGCAGGCGGCAGGCCGGAAGAGGCCGAGATCGCCCGCAACGACCGTGAGGCCACATCAATAGGGTTGGACGCAACATAATCGGCTGCGCGCCGCAACTGGGCGCTCAGGTCACTGTATCTGGATGCAATCCGATCCTCGATGGATGTCAATTGCGTCACGAATCCCCCCTGTTTCATCGCAACTTTTCATTTGTATTTTTTCTTGTCAAGAAATGAAACATATGTTTCACCTCCCGCAAGTCATGTCGCGTCAGGCGACGATTCGACTTTCTTTGTTTTTGCTGTCTCAGGCTGAAAGGGCGGCACCATGGCTGCATCCACATTTGCAAACACCTCCCATGTCTTTCCCCGTCACACCCAAGTGATTCCCCCACGGGCGGCCCGCGGGGACGGGTGCTATATTCTTGATAAGGATGGGAAACAATACTTCGACGGCTCCGGCGGCGCGGCGGTGTCCTGCCTTGGGCATTCCGATCCCGACGTGATCGCAGCGGTACAGGACCAGACCGCCACTTTGGCCTATGCCCACACCAGTTTCTTCAGCTCAGACCCCGCCGAAGAGCTGGCGGATCTGCTGATCAACCACGCCCCAGACGGGCTGGATCGGGTCTATTTTGTTTCGGGCGGGTCCGAGGCAATGGAATCAGCACTGAAACTGGCGCGGCAGTATTTCACCGAAATTGGCCAGCCGCAGCGGCGCCATGTCATCGCCCGCCGCCAGAGCTATCACGGCAACACGCTGGGTGTTCTTTCGGTTGGCGGCAACATGTGGCGGCGCGAACAATTTGCCCCGCTGCTGATTGAAACAACCCACATCAGCCCCTGCTACGAATACCGTGGCCGCGCAGATGGTGAGAGTGCCTTTGACTACGGCCAGCGGGTTGCCAATGAACTGGAGGCAGAAATTCAGCGTCTGGGGCCGGACACGGTCATGGCCTTTGTCGCGGAACCCGTGGTCGGGGCCACCGCCGGCGCGGTGCCGCCGGTTGAGGGGTATTTCAAACGGGTGCGCGAGATCTGCGATCAGCATGGCGTCTTGCTGATCCTGGATGAGGTGATGTGCGGCATGGGGCGGACCGGAACCCTGTTTGCCTGTGAACAAGAGGGCATTGCGCCTGATATCACCGCCATCGCCAAGGGGCTGGGCGCTGGCTATCAGCCGATTGGCGCCATGCTGTGTTCCAAACAAATCTATCAGGCCATCGAAGAGGGTACCGGCTTTTTCCAGCACGGCCACACCTATCTGGGCCACCCAGTGGCCGCCGCCGCCAGCCGCGCGGTTCTACGCAAACTGACCCAGGGCGGACTGGTCAGACGCGCCGCCGTGATGGGGGAGAAGCTGAACGCCGCGCTGCAGGACCGTTTTGGCCAGCACCCCCACATTGGCGACATTCGCGGCCGCGGTCTATTCCGCGGGCTGGAGTTGGTAGCGGACCGCGCCAGCAAAGCGCCCTTTGCCCCGGATCTGGCCCTGCCGAAGAAGATCAAGGCCGCCGCCTTTGAGGCGGGTCTGCTGTGTTACCCGATGGGCGGCACAATTGATGGCAAGACCGGCGCCCATATCCTGCTGGCGCCACCGTTTATCATGACCGAGGATCAGATTGGCGAAGTGGTGGATAAGCTGGACATCGCCCTGCGCGCCGCCCTGCCCGGCTGACCTGCCCGGCTGATCTGATACCCAGAAACGCAAAAGGCCAGCCACACGGGCTGGCCTTTCTGTTCGGCGTGAACCGCCCCTTAAGCGGCGGTTTCCGAAACCTTATCCGCAAAACTTTGGAAGAATTTCGCCGACAGTTTCTTGGCGGTGCCTTGGATCAACCGGCTGCCCAGCTGGGCAATCTTGCCGCCCATTTCCACCTTGGCCACATAGGTCAGCACGGTTTCTTCGCCATCCTCGACCAGCGTCACATCCGCACCGCCCTTGGCAAAGCCAGCCGCACCACCGTTGCCTTCGCCGGTCAGGCTGAAGGCGCCGGGCGCGTTTGAATTGTCCAGCGTTACCGCACCTGAAAACTTGGCCTTCACCGGGCCGATTTTCAGCACAACCTTGGCTTCCAGCTCCTCCGGGGAATGCTGGATCAACTCCTCACAGCCGGGAATGCACTCTTGCAGCACCTCCGGATCATTCAGCGCGGCATAAACCACGTCACGAGGGGCGGAGATGCGGATTTCGTCGCTCAGTTCCATTTAACTCATCCTTCTTTCGTCAATCTGTTCAACAGCAGCGCGGGAACACCTGCAAGGCGATTTGCGTAGCGCGGTCTGTTGCTTGTGTGGTCGGGGCGGCGGGGGAAGGTGCTGGCGTGTCGCTCCTCTCGCCATCCGCAGGGTCAGTGGTTTCGCTGTCCGGGCCACCGATCTGGCGCGGGTGTTTGGTGGCCGCACGCCAGGTGATGATTTCTGCCAGGATCGACAGGGCAATCTCATGCGGATCCACCGCGCCAATGTCCAAACCGGCAGGCGATTTCAATCGGGCGATCTGCGCCTGAGTGACACCGTCCTTAGCCAACTTGGCGGTCAGGTGACCGGCCTTTTTGCGGCTGGCGACCATGGACACCCGCGCAGCATCGCTGGTCAGCGCGGCCTTCAACGCCAGTGCATCACCGCGCCCTTGGGAAGCGACAACAACAAAGTCCCGCGCCTGCAACTCCGCCGCCGCAGCCGCCGGATCATCCCCCGACAGGGTTGCGCGCACCCGGAAGCCTGCCAGTTCGGCATGGGCCGCCAAAGCCTGCGCAATTGGTCCGTCGCCAAAGATCACCAGTTGCGGCGCCAGTTGGAACGGCTCAATCAGCAGGTCCACCGTGCCGCCTGAGGGGCAGCCGCTTTTGAACAGTTGCACCCCGTCTTCATCAACGAGGCTGACCACTTTTTCCGAGGGTTTCACCCGGATCATCCGCGGCCCGCCTTCGCGCAGCGCCTCCTCGGCGGAGGCGATCACCGCACGTTGCACACAGGCCCCGCCCAGATGGCCCAGAATGTCACCGGCTGAGGTGACAGCCGCCTTGGCCCCCGCCTTGGCCGAGGTCACATCAGCGGTGCGCAACACCGTGGCCACACAGAACGGTGTGCCCCGGGCGCGCAGCCCCTCAATGTGGTCAAAAATGTCCAGATCAGCCATCTCCACTCCTCCTTCAGAGCCGGGCAAATTCGGGTTCCAAGGCGGCCAGCGCCTCGATTGTATTGGCGGGCAGATGCGCATCCAGATGCGGCAGCGCCTCCTGCATGGCGGCGGCCACGGGTTCGTAGCCCTGCCAGCCCTTTAAGGGGTTCAGCCAGACGATCCGGCGCGACCGCCGTTTGATCCGTGCCAAAACCGATCCCAGATCCTGCGGCGATGAGGTGCAGTAGCCATCAGACAGGATCAAAACGACGGTGCGCCCGTTCAGCACCCGCCCCGCGTGATGCTGCAGGAAGCTGCGCAAACAGCCCGAAATATCGGTGCCACCACCAAACCCCTCGGCCATCAGTGACAGACGGCCAGCCGCCCGCAGGCTGTCATGGTCGCGCAGCGTATCCGTCACGCGCAAAAGCCGGGTGTGAAACAGATAGGCCTCAGCCTGAGTGTCAGACCCGATCAAACCTTTGAGGAAGGCCAGAAACACCCTTGCATAGACCGTCATCGATCCGCTGACATCACATAGTGCAACCACACGCAGGGGCCGCAACGGGCGTTTGCGATGGAACAGCCGCAGCGGATCGCCGCCAGACGCCAGCGAGCCGCGCAAGATCCGCCGCAGGTCCAGGGCCGGGCCTTTGCGCGCCTGTTTGCGCCGCCGCGAACGTTTGTCCCGCAGCGCCTTGCCCAGGCGTTCGGCGGCCTCTTCAGCGCGGCGCAGGCTGTCTTCGTCCATCAGCTCACGCAGGTCACGTTTGCTGAGATTGTCCTGACGGGTGGCGATCAACTGGCCGTCTGTGCCTTCGGCCTCATCCTCCCCTTCGGGATCCGCCGTCATCGGTGCATCTTCGACGCCTTCGGCCCCATCGCGGGTTTCGCCAAAATGGTCCTGCCACAGCATCGGCTTTTGCGCCTGTACCTTCACATGATCCGATTTGGCCTGCCCCATCTTCTGTTTACCGGCATTGAGCCAATAGGCATCAAACAGATCGTCAAAACGGCGCCAGCCTTCCGCATCCGGCACCAGCAAGGCCCGCAGCGCCAGGCGCACTTCAAACATGTCACGGATATCGACCTGATGCAGCGCTTCCAGCGCCTGCGCGGTTTCCTGCGGGCCCAGCATAAACCCGTTGCCCCGCAAATGCGCCATGAAGCCCGCCAATCGCTCAGCAGGTCCAGAGGCGCGGGTTGGGAAACGGGTGATCATCATCAGGCAACCTTTCCGATCACCTGATCCAGCCACACCTGCGGCGCCGCATCGCGGTCTGCCGCGGTTTTCAACAGACACACCATGGTGGCCTGCAACTGATCGCGGGCCTCACTCAGGTCGTTGACCCCCAGACCGGCCAGCGCCGCAGCCCAATCCAGCATTTCCGCCACGCCAGGGCTTTTTTCCAACTCTTCTTTGCGCAGCGCCTGCACCACGCTGACGATCTGGCGCGCCAATCGCGCCTCCAGCCCGGGATGACGGGCGTGCAGGATGGCCAGTTCGCTTTCCAGATCCGGAAAGCCCAAATAGCTGTAAAGGCAGCGCCGGCGCAGCGCGTCGCTTAGATCGCGGGTGCCATTTGCCGTCAGGATTACCACCGGACGATGCTGCGCCGTGATGGTTCCCATCTCAGGGATGGTGATCTGAAAATCCGACAGGATCTCCAGCAGGTAGGCCTCAAACTCTTCATCGGCACGGTCGATCTCATCGATCAGCAGAACCGGCGCCGTCTCAGCGGTGATCGCGCGTAGCAATGGCCGCTTCAGCAGATAGTCTTCGCCAAAAAGCGCCTGTTCCGTGACGCCGCCCTGCGCCTCAGCGGCGCGGATTGAGAGCAACTGGCGTTGGTAGTTCCATTCATAAATCGCGTGGCTGGCATCCAGCCCTTCATAACACTGCAGCCGGATCAACTCGGTGCCCTGCACTGTCGCCAAGGCCTTGGCCACTTCGGTTTTGCCCACGCCTGCAGGCCCTTCCAGCAAGACCGGCCGACCAAGGCTCAGCCCCAGCGACAATGCCATGGCCAGGCTGTCATCGGCGACATAGCCCGTCGCGGCCAGCTGTTGTTGCAATTCCAGATGCGTCACGTCCCGACACTCTCTTTCATCTTGCTAAAAATACTCTGGCAGCGCCGGAGGGGGGAATCCCCCTCCGGCACCTCTACACAGGCTCAGGTCAGCCGTGCAGTCCCAGATCGTTGGCGGTTTTCCAGATCCGCCAATGGTCATGCGGCATGTTGGTATGGGTCAGACCAAACGCCCGGAAGGCATCCTGCACCGCGTTGGAGAAACAAGGCACACCGCCCACATGCGGGCTTTCGCCCACACCCTTGGCGCCGATCGGGTGATGCGGGCTGGGGGTGACGGTGTAGTCGGTTTCATAGTTCGGCACTTCCCAAGCCGTCGGCAGGAAGAAGTCCATCAGCGTGCCGGTCTTCACATTGCCCATTTCGTCATAGGCAATCTCCTGACCCAGGGCGACGGCCAGCGCTTCGGTAAGACCACCATGCACCTGGCCCTCGATGATCATCGGGTTGATCCGCGTGCCGCAGTCATCCAGCGCGTAGAAGCGGCGAATGTCCGGCACGCCGGTGTCCACGTCGATGTCCATCACACAGACATAGGCGCCGAAGGGGTAGGTCATGTTGGGCGGATCATAGTAGCTGACCGCTTCCAGACCGGGCTCAATACCGGGGATCGCCTGGTTATAGGCGGCGAAGGCAATTTCCTTCATCGTCTTGAACCGTTCCGGCGCACCTTTGACCACAAAACGATCCACGTCAAACTCGACATCATCGTCATGTACCTCCAGCAGATAGGCCGCGATCATCTGCGCCTTGGCACGGATCTTACGCGCCGCCATTGCAGTGGCCGCACCCGCCACAGGGGTCGAGCGGGAGCCATAGGTGCCCAGACCATAAGGTGCGGTGTCGGTGTCGCCTTCCTCCAGCGTGATATCATCCGCCGGAATACCGATTTCCGAAGCGATGATCTGGCTGAAGGTCGTGGCGTGACCCTGCCCCTGGCTGATGGTGCCCAGACGTGCAATCGCCGACCCGGTAGGGTGGATGCGGATCTCGCAGCTGTCAAACATGCCAAGGCCAAGGATGTCACAGTTCTTGACCGGTCCCGCGCCAACAATCTCGGTAAAGAAGCTGAGGCCGATGCCCATCAGGCTGCGGGTTTTACCGGCTTTGAAATCCTCAACCCGTTGCGCCTGTTCAGCGCGCAGACCGTCATAGTCCACCGCCTTCATCGCCTTGTCCCAAGCGGTGTGATAATCGCCCGAGTCATATTCCCAGCCCAGCGCGGACTGATAAGGGAACTGTTCCTTCTTGATGAAGTTGATCCGGCGCAGCTCGGCCGCGTCCATGTTCAACTTGATCGCCAGCACCTCAATCATCCGTTCGATGAAATACACCGCCTCGGTCACGCGGAAGGAACAGCGATAGCTGACCCCACCCGGCGCCTTGTTGGTGTAAACACCATCCACAGCCAGATAGGCGGTTGGGATGTCATAAGACCCGGTGCAGATGTTCATGAAGCCGGCCGGGAATTTGGTCGGATCCGCGCAGGCGTCAAAACCGCCGTGGTCCGCCGTCACATGACAATGCAGGCCGGTGATCTTGCCCTCTTTGGTGGCCGAGATCTTGCCCTTCATCCAATAATCACGGGCAAAGGCCGTGGTCATCAGGTTTTCCATCCGGTCTTCGATCCATTTCACCGGACGGCCCGTCACGATGGAGGCCACAACCGAGCAGACATAGCCCGAGTAGGCACCCACCTTGTTGCCGAAACCACCGCCGATGTCGGGGGAAATCACACGGATGTTGTGTTCCGCAATGCCCGAGATCAGCGAGACCACGGTGCGGATCGCATGCGGTGCCTGGAAGGTGCCCCAAAGGGTCAGCTTGCCGGTGACCTTATCCATCGATGCCACCGAGCCGCAGGTTTCCAGCGGGCACGGATGGGTGCGGTGGTAATACATGGTCTCTTCCGCCACCACTTCGGCGCTGTCGATCACGGCATTGGTTTCCGCCTCTTCCCCGGCTTCCCAGGTGAAGATGTGGTTGGGATGGTTACGCGGACCGTGGGCACCATCGGTGGCCTTGCCGTTTTCATCTACCGTGTCTTCGCGCAGCACCACATCGGATTTCAGCGCTTCGAACGGATCGACGATCACCGGCAGTTCTTCGTATTCGACCTCAACCAGTTCCACGGCGTCGGCCGCGGCATAGCGGTCCTCAGCCACAACAAAGGCCACTTCCTGTCCTTGGAACAGCACCTTGCCATCGGCCAGCACCATCTGTTTGTCACCGGCCAGCGTCGGCATCCAATGCAGGCCCAGCGGTTCCAGATCAGCGGCGGTGATCACAGCAACCACGCCGGGCACTTTCATCGCCTCTTCGGAGTTGATCGATTTCACCCGTGCATGGGCATAAGGCGAGCGGACAAAATCGCCAAACAGCATGCCGTCCAGCTTGATATCGTCGACATAGTTGCCCTTACCTTGGGTGAAGCGCACGTCCTCAACCCGCTTGCGCGAGCAGCCCATGCCTTTGAGGCCAGCGGCGCGATCTTCGGGGGTTTGTACCTCGTCCTTCATTCCGCGGCCTCCTTCTGGGCGTTCAACTGATCCGACGCCGCCATGATCGATTTCACGATGTTCTGGTAGCCAGTGCAGCGGCAAAGGTTGCCGGCCATGCCGAAGCGCACCTCTTCCTCAGTTGGGCTGGGGTTTTCCTGCAGCAGACGATGGGCGCGGGTGATCATGCCCGGTGTGCAGAAACCACACTGCAGCCCGTGGTGTTCCCGGAACATTTCCTGAATGACACCAAGGGTGCCATCGTCATTGGCCAGACCTTCGACTGTGGTGATCTCAGCCTCTTGCGCTTGCGCCACAAAAACGGTGCAGGATTTGACCGACTTGCCATTCAGATCAACGGTGCAGGCACCGCAGTGGCTGGTTTCGCAACCGATATGCGGGCCGGTGATTTTCAGGTTTTCCCGCAGGAAATGGATCAGCAGGGTGCGCGGCTCGGCAAGGCCTTCAACCTCGCGCCCGTTCACCTTCAGCTTTACGTGCATCTTGGACATTGGTTCCTCCCTCAGCCCGATCAGTTGGACGCGCGCGCAATGGCGCGGTCGATGGCCCGGCGCAGAATGACGCCCGCCACATGTTTCTTGAATTCGACGGGACCGCGGTTGTCGGCCACGGGTTCGATATCCCCAAGCGCCAACATCACCGCGGTTTTGCAGTCGACATCACTCAGGGACGAGCCCACCAGCGCGTCGCTGGCCGCCTCACACCAGACCGGCGTATCGGCGAGGTTGGTCATCGCGATGGAGGTTGCGGTGCAGACCTCGCCTTCGGTCTGGATCATCACCCCGGCTGCCGCGGTGGCGTAATCACCGATTTTGCGCTTCTGCTTCTCATAAGCCTGACCGGTGCCCGCGGCGGGGACAGGAATGATCACCTTGGTCAGGATCTCCTCATCCTCACGGGCGGTGAAATAGGCGGCCTCATAAAACTCACGCGCTGGAACCTCACGAGTGCCATCCGGGCCCACCAGTTCAAAACGCGCATCAAGGCATTGCATCAGCCCCGGCATGTCATTGCCCGGATCGCCGTTCGCCACATTGCCGCCGATGGTGCCAACGTAGCGCACCTGCGGGTCTGCGATCACCAAAGCGGCTTCGCGGATGATCGGCACGGCCTGCGCCAGCGCGTCGTTCTCAATCAGCTCATGCTGGGTGACCATTGCGCCGATCGTGACCTCATCGGTTCCGATCGAAATGCCTTTGAGGGCGTCGATGTCTTGCAGATCAATCAAGTGATCCACATCCGCCATGCGCAGTTTCATCATCGGGATCAGGCTGTGCCCACCCGCGATCACCCGCGCGTCATCTCCGTGTTCCTGCAAAATGGACAATGCCCCGGCAACGTCCGCGGGCCGATGGTATTCAAATCCACTGGGTATCATATGTCATATCCTCCCTGTGCCCGTCCTCACGGGCGACACGGGGCGATGACCTCAAATGCGTCGATTCTTTGCCAACAAACTCAAACGGTTGACGAGTTGCGCTGCACGAAATGCGAATAGTCTGCACGAGTTGCGAAGCACCAAATCGCACGTTTTTGGTTGGGTTTTGACGTGTTCGGCGGGGACCGCGGCACCCGGTAACGGCAAATGCCGCATCATCCTGCAACCGCAGGCGGCAAATTCCAGCAGGGGCAAGGTCATGGAATAAGAGCAGGATCAAACAGGGCGTGAGCGCATCGCAATGCACCCAGTTTGGTCATGTTGGGTCGGCGAGAAACCGGGGACCGTCCGTCAGAACAAGCCGCCCGATTAGACGCCCAGCACGTCGCGCACTTCGCTCATCCGCGAGCGGGAAACCGGCACTTTCGGCAGGGCTGGCACCTCATCGAAGTAGCAGGTGCCATTGTCCTTGCGGCGCTCAAAGCTGGACACGAAGGCAGGGTTCACCAGATAGGATCGATGTACCCGCAGAAAGCCTGCGGGCTCCAGTCGGTTTGCCGCCTCGGTGATGGACCAGGGGCAGAACAGCTTCTCCTCGCCGACATAAAGCAGGGTGTAATGTCCCTCGGCGCGCAGGGCGGCAATGGTTTCGGGCAGGGCAAAATGGGTTTGCCCCTCGCGCTCAAAAGGCACGCCGGCCTTGGGTGCGGTTATCGGCGCAGGCTCCGGCGCGGTCGACACCTCGGGCACATCGGGACTGGCGGACGGGGCAAGATCCTCTTCGGCGCTGAAAAAGGTGATCCCGGTCAGCAAAAACGCCCCGCAGATCAGGAACACGGACACCGTGACCCCCATGGCCAGCACCTGATTGTCCAAGGCCGGTCCGGCAACGCCGGTTGCCTCAGACGTGGTGAATTCGGTCAGCCCAATGGCAACGAAGTGCATACTGACCACCGCCAGACCGAAACACACTGTGCCCAACAGGATGTTGCGATGGGTGCGGGCGTCATAGGCCACCCAGATCGCCAGGGTCGACAAGACCAGCGAGGCGGCGGTTGATATCACAATGTCCAAGACCCCATAGACCGGGCGGCACAGCTGCATGCCTGCCATACCGATATAGTGCATCGCCACGATGCCCAGCCCAAGGGTGCAGCCCGCAGCCACAATCACCGGCGGGCGACGTTTCTGAAAATGCAGCAGCAACAGCGCCAGCCCCACCACAAGAATCGCCACCAGGGCCGAGGCCAAAGTGATCAGCGCGTCATAGTAAAACAGGATCGGCAGCTGTAGCCCCAGCATCGCCACGAAGTGCATCGACCAGATGCCACCGCCCAGCACGACGGATGCCATGGCCACTGCAATCTTGCGCCGGGCCGCAGGCAGGGTCGAGGCGCCCTTGGTCAGGGTCAGCCCGGTGAATCCCGCCATCAAGGCCACAGCAAAGCTTGCCGCAACCAGCCACCATGAGTGGGTAAAGTCCAACACCCCTTTGCCTCCCTATGCGCGAGGCGGAGGTTAGCAAAGGGTTCTTTTTGGCGCAAATGAAGAAGCGCACAACAACTTCAAATTGCAGAAATTTTATCTAATGCGGCTTCTGTTGTTGGGCGTTTTGGGCGCGCAGTTCCGCATCCATCGCCTCAGCCACGTCTTCTGCATCCTCTGGGTTGTCAGAGGGAATGGCATAGCCGCCGTTCAGCCAGCGCCCCAGATCAATATCGGCACAGCGCTTGGAGCAGAACGGCCGATATTTGGCATTGCTGTCCTCTGAACAGATCGGGCAGGCCATCACAGAAGATCCTTCAACGGCAGCCGATCGCGCTTGCGCTGCAGTTCAAAATTCCCCAGCGGCGTCCAACCGGCCATTACGGTTTCGGTGGTATCCGCCTTCAGCGCAGCCCGCAGCGACTGTTCAAAGGTCCGCCGGTCCCGTTTCGGCATCGGGGCCAGATCCAGGGTGATCTGACCACCCAACCCCCGCAGGCGCAACTGGCGCGGCAGATCCCGGGCGGCGGCCAGATTGGCCTTCAGCCCGGCAGCCGGTGAGGTGTCACCGCCGGTGTTCACATCCACCGCAACCATGGCACGGGTGGGTTCCACAAACATATAGGCGCCCCCTTCCAGCTTAACCCGCGCGGTTTGCGCATCCTCCAGCTGGTCCAGCACGCCATGGATTTCAAAACCGCCCGCTTCGGTCACGATATCTGCCGGCTCAACCCATTCGCGCCAGGCTTGGCCATGCGGGCCGTCGCCTTCGCTCAGCACTTCGGCGTCGCCGGTGCGGTCGGCCATCACGGCCTGGGCCAGATCATACATCGCCATAATGTCTTCGGCGATTTCGCCAGCCTCAGCCCCTTCGCAGGAGGAGCGCAGGATCAGACCCATCTCAGGCTCTTCACCCATCACCTCATGCGCAATCCCCAGAAGCACGTCGCGCAGATCGTCATCGCGGATCTTGCGGCTGATGTTCAACCCCGGTGCATCCGGTGTGACAATCGCGTAGCGGCTTTTGAACAGCACCTTATAGGTGACCGGCAGGGCTTTGCCGTCTTCGGCATAGCCGGTGACCTGCACCAGCAGGCGTTCGCCGGGGGAAATCCCTTTGACCTGACGCAGGAAGGCGGGGCCGTCGGGCGTGCTGAGGAACAGCCCGCCCTGCCCTTTCATCGGGCGATCGGCGACAGCGCGGTAAACCGTGCCTACACGCGGCTGATCGCTATCAATCAGAATGTCATGCAGTTTGCCATCAACCATCAGCGCCGCGGCTTCGCGGCCCTCCAGATGGTCCAGAATGATCTGGCGTCCCTTCATGTGTCCCTCCACATCGGGTAGCCGGCAGCGGTGAGCAAACCAGCTGTTTCCGCCAGGGGCAGCCCCACAACGGCGGTGAAAGATCCTGAGATCCACGGGATCAGCGCACCGGCTGGCCCCTGAATACCATAGCCCCCCGCCTTGCCCTGCCAATCATTGGTGGCAAGATAGGCGTTCAATTCATCATCCGACAGGCGTTTCATCCGCACATCGGTGACCACATCTTTTTCCCAGATCCGGTCGCCCCGGCGCACGGCCACAGCGGTGATCACCCTGTGACGGCGGCCAGACATGGCCAGCAGGAACTCAGCCGCTTCGCCCACATCGGCAGGCTTGCCTAAGATGCGGCGACCCAGGGCTACGGTGGTGTCAGCGCACAGCACGATATCATCCGCATCGGCGGTGACGGCCTGCACTTTTTCACGGGCCATACGCGCGCAATAGGGGCGCGGCTGTTCAGATTTTCGGGGGGTTTCGTCGATATCGGGCGGGCGGATGTCATCCGCCACAACCCCGATTTGGCCCAACAGCTCCTTGCGCCGTGGGCTACCTGACCCGAGGATCAGGCGCACTTACTTGAAGCGGTAGTTGATCCGACCCTTGGTCAGATCGTAGGGGGTCATTTCGACCTGAACCCGGTCGCCTGCCAGAACACGGATGCGGTTTTTGCGCATCTTGCCTGCCGTATGTGCGATGATCTCATGGCCGTTTTCCAGCTCGACCCGAAACGTCGCATTCGGCAGGAGTTCCTTCACGACACCGGGGAATTCGAGCATCTCTTCCTTGGCCATGGTCTCTCCTTGGGTTGGCGACCCGCCTAGTGCGGGACGCGCGTTAGATGGTCTTATTTTACCAGATTTTCAAGGGGAAATCTCTATTTCACCAAAATGTGGTCCGGTTTTCCGTCACGACCGACCTGTTCGCCCCAATGACTGGCATTGAGAACATGACCATCCGCGCGAACAGCCCGCACTTTGCCAAGGTCAATTTCACCGTAGGTCCAGCCCGGTTGGCCAAGTGTGCCCTCGGCGATCACGCCGGTTGGTGGGAACCCTTCATCCGGCGGGCCAAAGACACCGCCCATGCCGGTGTTGGTCTCCATCCCGGAAATCTCGGGGCGATCCCCCACGAGCGCGGCCATGACTGTCACACATTGGCCTTCCAGCGCGCGCGACATAGCACCGATCCGCACCCGCCAGTAGCCTTCCAGCCCTTCGGTGCAGGAAGGCACCAGGATCACCTCCGCGCCAGCCTCAACCAAGGCGCGGCCCAGAAGCGGGAATTCACTGTCATAGCAGGTCAGGATGCCCAGCTTACCCACCGGTGTGTCGAAGATCTGCAGCGGCTCGCCCCCTTCGATCGCCCAAGGATCACGTTCGAACCGGGTCATGATCTGCTTGTCCTGATAGCTGATCGTGCCTTCGGGCCCAAAGATCGGCGCGCGGTTGACCATCACACCGTTTTCTAGAACCGGGGCTGAGCCGCCAACGATGGTCACGCCAAATTCCTGCGCCAATGCGCTGTGCAATTCGTTGGAGCGCGGCACGTAGTTGGAGGTCGCCTGCAGGCAGGATGCCGCATTGCTGGAAACCTCGGTGCCATCCAGTGTGGCCAGCTCCAGCGCGCCATATTCCGGAAACAGCAACAGGTCGGCCCCCTGCCCTGCAGCCTCGGCCACCCATTCGCGGATTTTCGCCGCGTAATCGTCCCACTGATCAAAGACCCCCAAAGGGTAGGCCGCTGTGGCAACTTTAAATGTACTCATGTCTTTCGTCCTTAGTGACTTAGGCGCCGGGGGGGGGCGGACCCGGCGCGGGTATTCACAGGTTTTTCACCCAGACCTGCAAGGGTTTTCGTGTTTGGCGGGGCTCACCCAGATCGGTCCAGTCAAAATGCACCACAGCCCCGGGCATCGGCGCATAACCGCGGCGACGCCAAAACGGGGCCAAATCGCGGGCGCCTTCTGGGCGCATCGGATGATACTCAGGCCGGATCACCGCGCAGAAACTGCTGATCCTGCGCCCTAGCCGGCGCGCGTGCGCCTCCCTCAGATCAAAGAACTGATGGCCAATGCCCAGACTGCGATACTCAGGCAGTAAAACCGATTCCGCGCAGTAAAAGATATCGCTCAGATCGGTGCCGTCGCCCGTGAACGCCGCCGCGAAGTCATCGGCGTGATCTTCCATCGGGGTGCCTGTCGCCGCACCGATCAAACGATCACCGTCAAAAGCGCCAACCAAAATGGCATCAGCCGAATCGCGGTAGCTTTGCAGATAGCTGCGCTCATATTCCAAACTGCCGTCATACAAATACGGCCAGTCGCGAAACACCTCGATCCGCAACCGTGCCACATCGTCAAGCGCAGTCTCCAGCGCCGCACCGGTGAGGACATCGACCCGGATCGCGGGGCGGCTCATGCAGCGACCTGTTTGATCCAATCGGCCAGATTGTAATAGGTGACCACGCGGGTGATCTTGCCATCTTCAAGGCTGAAGAACGATCCTGCCGGCAAACGGTAGGTCTGGCCCTTGGCCGCGGGCAGGCCGGCGTCGGTTTCCAGGTAGGTGCCGTTCACCGTGTATTCCGCCGCAGCGCGGGTGCCTGCCGCGGCCTCAAAGATCACCAGATCCGTCAGCTCCTCGCGGTAGCAGCGTGACATATGGGCACAAAACTCACCAAAGGCCGTTTTGCCCTGCCGAACCTGCCCCTCATTCACATGATGGGCCACATCTTCGGCCAGACAGGCCAGCATGCCGTCAATATCCCCTGCGTTAAAGGCGGCGAAATAGGCGCGAATCGTGTCACTCATATCTTGGTCTTTCCATATTGATCTGCGGGACTGTCCGCCGCGATCATATCCCGTCGCGCGGTGGTCCCCAGCGGGCAATCAGACGGTTCACGATCTGATCGCGACTATGGCGGTAGGCGTCCAGCTTCTGATCGCGGTTTTCGCCCAGACCCGCCGGATCATCGATCGGCCAGTACTCCACATCCAGATGGAACACCCGGGTCAGTTCCTCGGCCTGGGTCTTGCTGGTTGGGGTCAGGGCCACAATCAGATCGAAGGAGGACAGATGGTCGCCATATTCATGCAGCTCCTCAAAGCCGCGGGACTGATGGCGTGCCAGTTCGACCCCCAGTTCATCGCAGACCGCAATGGCAAAGCCGTCAATATCGCGGTCCCCTTTGACACCGGCCGATTGCACATAAGTGCCGGTGCCATAGAATTTTTTCATGATGCCCTCAGCCATGGGCGAGCGCACCGAATTATGGTCGCAGCAGAAGAGAACGGACTGGGGAAGCGTCTCAACCAATGCGCTCACCCTCCGAAATGCAGGACGCAGATGAGGGTGAACAGACGGCGCGCAGTGTCCAGATCGATCTCGGCCTTGCCGTCCAATCGTTCCTGCAGGATGCGCGCGCCCTCATTGTGGATGCCGCGACGGGCCATATCGATGGTCTCGATCTGGCTTGGCGGCATGTTTTTCACCGCATCAAAGTAGCTTTCGCAGATGGCCCAGTAATCCTTGACCACCTGCCGGAAGGGCGACAGCGACAGATGAAATTCCGCCGCCTTCTGCGCGTCCTCGGTGTTGATATCAAAGACCAGCCGTTTGTCCTTGATCGACAGATCCAGATGATAAGGGCCGACCGGCACCTCACGGTCCGCACGCGCGGGTAAGGCAAAGCTGTTGTCCTCCAAGAGGTCAAACATCGCCACCTTCCGCTCCTGCTCAATCTCCGGCGTGGGCGGCGGCAGGTTGCGATCATCCAGCGCAATATGGCTGATCCGGGACATGGGCTCTTCCTTACTCATTCAATGCGTCAAGGCGGGCGCGAACAGACAGGCCGTGCGCCTCCAGACTTTCCGAGATTGCCAGCGTTTCCGCCGCAGGTCCAATAGCTTGCAGCGCTGAAGGCGTCATTTTTGCCAAAGTGGTGCGTTTGACAAAGTCCATCACGCTGAGGCCGCTGGAAAAACGGGCAGAGCGGGCGGTGGGCAGAACGTGGTTCGGGCCACCGATATAGTCACCGATGGCTTCCGGCGTCCAACCGCCCAGGAAAATCGCACCGGCATGGGTGATCTTGGCCGCCAATGCGTCTGGGTCCTCCACACACAGCTCCAGATGTTCCGGGGCCACGCGGTTTGAGAGCGCCGCCGCCTGATCCAGATCCTCAACCAGCACCACGGCGCCGTAGTCCTGCCAAGAGGCGCCCGCGATGGCGCGGCGTTCCAGCGTTTCCAGGTGTTTTTCCACCGCAGCCACCACAGCATCGGCCATCGCTTGGCTGTCGGTGATCAGGATTGACTGGGCACTTTCGTCATGTTCGGCCTGGCTCAGCAGATCCAGCGCGATCCAGTCCGGGTTGGCATGCTGATCAGCGATCACCAGAATCTCAGACGGGCCGGCGATCATGTCGATGCCCACCTTGCCAAAGACCCGGCGTTTCGCAGCCGCCACAAAGGCATTGCCAGGACCGGTAATCTTATCCACCGGCGGGATGCTTTCGGTGCCATAGGCCAATGCGGCAACCGCCTGCGCTCCACCGATACGGTAAATCTCATCCACACCTGCCAGCTGCGCCGCCAGCAGAACCAGCGGATTGGCCACGCCATCCGGGGTTGGCACCACAATCGCCAGCCGTTCCACACCGGCAACCTTGGCCGGGATCGCATTCATCAGGACCGAGGAGGGATAGGAGGCCAGACCGCCGGGCACATAAAGCCCCGCCGCCGAAACCGGCGTCCACCGCCAGCCCAGCTGCGCGCCGGTCTCTTCTTCCCACAGCATATCTTCGGGCAGCTGTTTGGCGTGATAGGCCCGGATCCGCTCCGCCGCGAGTTCCAGCGCCGCACGCTCCGCGTCTGAGACCTGCGCGACCAGCGCTGCGATCTCACTCTCCGAGAAGCGCAGGGTTTCCGGGGTCAGCTCCAACCGGTCAAACTTGGCCGTCAGTTCAATAACCGCGGCATCGCCATGGGTGCGCACATCATGGATAATGCCGGCAACAACCTCATCAACATCAGGGCTGTCTTCGCGTTTGGCGCTCAGCAACGCGGTGAAGTCTGCATCAAAATCTGCGGCTTGGGTGTTCAGAAATACAGGCATGGTCCCTCCGGCTCTTGCAAATTGACATACAAGGGTGTGCGGCGGGCCTCAAGCGCTGGTCGCCACGCAGGGCAGGAACCTTCGCGTCATGTGGTCACAGCGCGGCATCTTAAGCTCAGGACCCCTTGGCAGCGGGTCACGGAACCCTAGCTATCAGCCAAGAAAGGAGCCGAGCCATGACCCTACAGGAAAAACGCAAGGATCTGGACAGTGAACGCCAAAAGCGCCTGCTGACCCGTCTGGTTGAGGAACTCAGCCGTTCAGACCCTGAGCTTTATTACCGTTCCACCAGTGAGGTGGCAGCGCAGATCGAAGGGTTGATTGGCAAGGCAGGCCGGCTGAGCCTTGAGGACCGCCAATTGCTGATGCGCCTCAGCCGTCGTGACATCGAGGTATTGCTGAGCCTGCATTGAGGGCGTCAGCCCCCGCTAGATCAGCGCAATAAAAAGGGCGCCGCAGCGCCCTTCCCGATTAGCTCAGATCATGTTCCGGCGCCTTGCCTGAGGGCGCCCGGTAGGGCCGGGTCACATCCCGCAGCGACACCTCCAGCGCCTCAACCGTCAGCCGGATCGCTCCATCGCCCGCCAGCACCAGCTCCAACGCGCCATCTGCGTCTTCACCCGGCTGCCAGTCAATCGACAGGAGCGAGAGAATGATATCTTTGTCTTTGCGATCAATCCCTTGCGAGGACACGCCTTGCACATTGTCAATCACCAGAACGGATTGCACCCGCTCCGCGCCGTGACGCTTCAGGCCCTCATCTTCCCAGCGAAACCGGTTGAGCAGCAGGGCAAAGCGCCGCTCGGACGCCTGCCAGCGCATTTCGCTGACGGGGAACACCGCATCCTGCACCAAGGCCGACAAGACCTTCAGGTCTTCGCCATCAAAGGCACCCAGGTTCAGTGGCTTTTCCTGTCCGTCTTCGAAACGCGCATCATCCTGCATCAGCTTTTCACCCGCTCAATCTTGGCCCCCAAGGCGCCCAGTTTCTCTTCGACCCGTTCATAGCCGCGATCCAGATGATAGACGCGATTGACGATGGTTTCACCCTCTGCCGCCAGACCCGCCAGAATCAGCGAGACCGAGGCGCGCAGATCGGTCGCCATCACCGGCGCGCCTTTCAGGCGTTCCACACCATGCACGGTGGCAGTGCCGCCCTGCACTTCGATCGAGGCCCCCATGCGCATCAGTTCCGGTGCATGCATAAAGCGGTTTTCAAAGATCTTCTCTTCCAGAACCGCGGTGCCCTCAGCGGTACACATCAGCGCCATCATCTGCGCCTGCAGGTCAGTAGGGAAGCCGGGGAAAGGTTCGGTCACCACATCGACCGCCTTCACACGGCCGTTTTTGCGCGCCACCTTCAGGCCCTTTTCGGTTTCCTCAACCGAAATGCCAGCCGCGTCCAGCTTTTCACAGAAAGCTTCCAGCAGATCGATTCGCCCGCCCAGCAGCTCAACCTCACCGCCGCAGATCGCAGGCGCCAGCATATAGGTGCCCAATTCGATTCGGTCGGTGACCACAGGGTGGGTGGCGCCATGTAGACGGTCCACACCCTGAATGGTGATGGTCGATGTGCCTTCGCCCTCAATCTGGGCACCCATTTTGCGCAGGCAATGCACCAGATCCACGATCTCAGGCTCACGCGCTGCGTTTTTCAGCACGGTTGTGCCTTTCGCCAGCGTCGCTGCCATCACCACGTTTTCCGTCGCGCCAACCGAGGCGAATCGCAGCTCATGCGTCGCGCCCTTCAGGCCACCGGGGGCTTTGGCATGCAGGTAGCCGTCTTTCAGCTCAATCTCAGCACCCAGCGCTTCCAGCGCGGTGATGTGAATATCCATCGGACGCGCGCCAATCGCACAGCCCCCAGGCAGCGACACCACCGCCTCATGTTCGCGCGCCAGCAAAGGCCCCAGAACCAGGTTCGACGCGCGCATTTTACGCACGATTTCATAGTCTGCCTTGGTGGTTGCAATGGTGTGGCTCGACATCGCCAACACCTGCCCATCCTGCATCGAGGTCACTTCCGCCCCCAGCGAACGCAGCAGTTCCGACATGGTTTTGATGTCTGAAAGACGCGGCGCATTGGTCAGCGTCAGCGGCTCATCACTCAGCAACGTCGCCGGCATCAGCGTCAGACAGGCGTTTTTTGCCCCTGCAATGGGAATCGTGCCGTTCAGCGGGCCGTTGCCCGTTACAATAATGGAATCCATCAATCCTGCCCTTTATCCGTTTTTCTTGTGCCCCGATGGGCCTGACCACTGAACCGCGCCTGTGGTTCTGCTCCCTCCCCCTCATCCGAGGAGGACCGTGCCCGTGCCTGTGACTTCCGACGAGCCATATTAGCCTTCAGCGCGGCCTTCAATCGGTCCTCGCGCGCGTCAGGTTTTTTAGGCTGTTTCTTGCTGTTTGAATTCTCGCTCATGAAAGTTTCTTACATGAGGGCGAAAAAACCGTCCACTACCCCCTTGCGCCCGGATTCTTGTTTGGCTAAACACCGCCACACAGTCGAGACCGGCAACGGAACGACTGCAAACGGCGCTGCTGTAGCTCAGAGGTAGAGCACTCCCTTGGTAAGGGAGAGGTCGAGAGTTCAATTCTCTCCAGCAGCACCATCTAACTCACTGATTTTGCTGAATGACTTTGTTTTCAAGGGGTTGCGCCGACCATTTGTTACACAAAGGTGCTACACATTGCGAGTTAGAGCCATGCCCAATCCGACCCTAAGAAACGGCATCTTCAGCATTCGGGTGCGTGTCCCGGCAGACGTCATAGCGAAAGCCAAAGGTACGCTAGTTCAGATTCCTGTGGGCGATTCTACGACCTTTGTGAAGGTCACTACCCATGCGATGTGTTCGTTAAGGACGCGTGATCCTAATGAGGGGCGCATCCGCTATGCAGAAGCTCTCGCAGCTTTTGAAAAGCACTGGGAATACCTTCGCCAAGAGGTCACCGAACTGAACTTCAAGCAACGGCTTGCTTTGGCTGGCGAGATAAGGGCTGATTGGATTGAAGCTTTCGACGCGGAACCCGGCTTCCCTGAAAGCTGGGACCAAGTTGCGCGACTAGACACGTTGGCCAAGCTGGGCGTTAAGCATGAGCTTGCAATTCCAACGGGCGATGCACAAAGCGTCCTTCAAGAAATGGAGGCCCGGTTTGGAGGCCTAACCGATGTTGCTTTGCAACGGCACGGCTTGCGCATCTCCAATCGCAGTAGAATTGCGCTGCTAGGGGACATTGCAAACGCCATGTCTGAAGCGGCGACTGTCAACAGAGCCAAAGCGACAGGGGACTATACAGATAGCGGTGAGACCACAAAGTACCCCGCATACGAAAGCGCATTTCCCAACCGGCGCCCAGCTTCGCAACCCGCTCTGACCACAACCAAAGCAACGGAGCGACCTTCATCGACAACGCTAACGGAGATTCTTGAGAAGCGCATTGCAGAGAAAGCGGCAGGCCGGGAGGCAAAGCCCATGTCTGCAACCATGATTTCCAAGTGTCGCACACTGATCGCTGAATTTGATGCGTTCCGCCAAGACACCAAGACTTCATCTATCACCCCGGAGATCATCGACGGTTGGAAACGCCACATGCTTGCTGAGGGCAAGAAGAGCAACAATACCATCAAGCAACGGTTGACCAACCTCAAAACGCTGCTGGGATACGGCATCAAACAGAGCTTCGGAAAGCTGTTCCCTGAAGGCAATCCCGCCAATCTGGTCGAGCTACCGCAAGCTGAAGCAATACCCAGCGATCAAAAGACTTACAAAATCTCAGAAGCCCGGATCGTTCTCAAGGCAACCCGCAACCGCTCGCTAGGGGATGAAACCCGCTGGCTCCCGTGGCTTTGCGCCTACAGCGGCGCGAGGGTAAGCGAACCGGCGCAACTTAAAGCCAAAGATGTCTATCAGATTGAGGGGCGCTGGTTTATGCGCCTGACGACAATGGGAGAACGGACACTAAAGAACTTGCACGGCGAAAGGCGCGTCCCCCTACATCATGACGTGATCGAAGAAGGTTTTCTTGAGTTTGTTGCTCACAAACGGTCGCTTGGCCCAGACACCCCCCTCTTTGGAGCCAAGCACCCCGGTGCAAAAGTGCGGGATTGGGTGCGTCGGACGCTAAAAATCGAGCGAGACCACCTGAAAGCAAATCACGGCTGGCGGCACCTGTTTGAAGACATTGCCACTGCTTCCGGGATGCAGGACAGCGCCAAGACATACATCACGGGCCGCAGCCAAGGGAAATCATCTGAGGGCTACGGCAAAAGCGAAGCATTGCTTATTGGTCTGGCCGAACAGATGGACCGAATACCTTCCTACCTCTAAAATTTGGTACGCCAGATAATGCTGCCCGGAGTTCCGAACGTATGGCCCAGCAGTATCAGACTGAACTTGAAGCATAGGCGTATCGACCGAAAGGGCTAATGCGCCTTCCCGAAGATGCTCAATCTCAGACGCGGCGCCCCTCATCCAGCAAACACTGCTTGACTCTTCGGACATCTGAAGAGGTCAAAAACGAATCCTTTAAGTGCCACCATCAGCATAACCAAAAGCCGCGCTGGTGGCCGATGAGCTATGCCCGACAACGACTTAAGGGAAACTTAGAATGAAATCCGAACAAAGCCTTGAGATCATCGCAGACACCCTTCGCCTGCTGGTTTCATACGACAAACACGAAAGCGCACTTGTGTCTTTGGTCTTACTACATGTCGCCCGCTACCCCGGCTGCACAGCACAAGAAATGGCTGACAAGTTTGGTGTGACCCGCAGCACGATTAGCCGCACAGCCACAATGTTACGCAAAGGGAAACAACCGCGTCAAAAACGACGTTGCAGGAAGCAGCGCTTCATCCGGTGCATGAGACCATACGGAAGGGAACATAGGTACGAGCTGACAGAACGTGGGGCCGCATTTATCGAGCGCGTCGTGAAGCGTTTCATGCGGAAGATCGCCAGAACACAACACGCCGGTAATAGGTAGCACGGAAGAGCGACATCGAATGTGGGCCTGTCCCAGCACGGGGGCGTCCTGAAACCCTTGAACGCCGACGAGAAGGTCAAGAGAGGTCAGACCTCTGTTGGTCTCAAAAGTGGCCGCGATGTTTGGTTCATCAACGAAAACAGCCTCTACAAGATCATCATGCGCTCGGACAAACCCGAAGCCAAGGCGAGCTTGAGGTGAAGACGCCTATGCCTTGCAACCCCAGCCCTTCAAGTAAGTGACTCTTTAGCTTGGGCATCGCCGCCTGCCCCGTTTCAAAATGATGGGAAGGAAAGCCAATCTATGACCGATAGCGGCGTCCTCAATCACGGCTACAAAAACCACAGAATGAGGGGCGATGCAGCCCTGCCTTCCTCCCTCTGAATTTCACTCCGACAACTGGAATAGAAACATGACCAATGAACTGACAACTTTCGCCTACAACACTGCATCCATCCGCGTGATCAAGATCGACGGTGAGCCTTGGTTCTGTGGCTCCGACGTACTGAAGGTGCTGTATGAAACGGCTGCTGGGAAGGCTAACGCTTACAAGGCAATCGCCCCAGACCAGAAGACCAAGGTTAATCGGAATAACTTTGGTATGGGCAAAGGCCCTGAGGTTTACGCGATCTCCGAAAGCGGTCTCTACAAGATCATCATGCGCTCGGACAAACCCGAAGCCAAAGCTTTCCAAGATTGGGTCACCCGCGAGGTGCTGCCCAGCATCCGCAAGACCGGCGGCTATCACGTGGAACAGCCACAGCAACAGCCCGCACCTGAAGCTGCTGCACCGCTGACCCCGATGGAACACATGATGAAAGCTCTGGACCACGCGATGCAGGCCTCGTTTCTCCTGATGCAAAAAGCTCAGATGCTCGAAGCTGAACTAGTGGCCCTGCAAGGTGGTGCGCCACGGTTTCAAACAGCGCAGGCGCCACACCCCCGCCTACACTGAAAACACCCCAAGTAACCAAATACAATCAATCGAGCGCGTCCGTTTAGGTCGCGCCACATAAAGGAAAACGAATGAATGATCGTATCGTTCCCGGCCCATCACTGACCCCAGTGGCGACGGCTGTGGACCGCTTTGTCGCGCCTGTTCGTGAGGTGGCTGGCGAAGACCCCATGATGTCTATTGCCCGTTCCCTTGAGCAGGTGAACCCGGCCCTTCAGGGCTACATTAAGAAGAAGCACGGCCAGTACGTCGAAGAAGAAGAGGCGGCGGGCATCCGGGCTGAAGGTCTGATGGACCCGGCCAAGGCTCTTGAAGAGAACCGCAAAGGCTGGCAGCAGATGATCGGGCAGCAGCGTAAAGCTGACGCCGCCAACGGCACGAACTATGCTGACAAGATGGCAGCGCTTTCGCCCCACTTCCGCCGGGGTATGTACAAGGCCCGCGCCCAGCGCCTTGGTCTGGCTTTGGATGACCACCTCGCTGCCCTCTACAGCCGAAACCCCCTAGTCGAGATTGGCGGGCAGGTGGTCGGTCTGCAAGACATTGACGACGCCGCTGTTTTGAACCGCTGGGTCCAAGAGCAAACTAACACCTTTGCCGCCCAGTTCGGTCTGGACGCAATGGACCCGGTGCTTACCGCTGAGGTCTTCACGCCACTCGCAGCACAGGCGGGCGACCGCCTCATGAGCCACCACACAGGCCAGCGGCTTGAGCGTTTCCAGAACGAATACGTTGATGAGATGAGCGCAGGTATCGGCCTGTCGCTAGCCCATGCGGGCAACAGCTCTTCTGATCTGGACCGCTTTATCCCCCGCATGATCAAATCCGAAAGCAGCAACAAACGTGATGTCGTCAACGACCTCGGATACACGGGCTGGCTTCAGATTGGTCAGGACCGGCTGACGGACTTCAACAGGGCCAACGGCAAGAACTACAAGCTCAGCGATTTGAAGGGCGAAGGCAGTGAGGAACGCCAGCTTGAGGTAGGTTACTGGCACTTCAACGATATCGACAGCACATCCAAGCAAAGGGCTGGGTGGATCAGGGTTGGAGCTTGGACGGCTTACGGGCGGTGGCGCATCTCGGCGGCAAGAACGGGATGGAAAAGTTCGTCACGACCAATGGCGGCTATAACCCCGACGACAGCTACATCAACAAGCAAGGCAAGCGTGTCAAAGGCACCAGCCTGATGGTGAGCCTCCCCCAGTGAACTGGTCCGCCGCTATGTTTAGGAAACGGAGGACCACGCATGGCAAACAAGCGACCGAAGCCGGAAGAGATAGTTTCGAAGTTACGGCAAGTTGAGGTGTTGAT
>Ga0189289_10307_pt1 | contig 29429 bp, 31 predicted proteins | sample UW106minimetaG_FD_130313 | JGI IMG/M metagenome (GOLD analysis project Ga0189289, IMG submission 130313) | Marine microbial communities from the Costa Rica Dome - UW106 mini metaG | ecosystem: Environmental > Aquatic > Marine > Oceanic > Photic zone | place: Costa Rica: the Eastern Pacific...
ACTAGATTTGAGGGAATTTTAGATGCTTACTTAAACATGCACTACCCACGGCAAAGCTTGTCAAGCATTACGAACGAATACATGGCCAAGTAAGGCAATATTTTTTAGAATTTACACATAACAATCGAGCCTTAAGTCTCTTGCATAGCAATCGCGACCATGATCGGGTAGTCATAACAGGTTTTGGCGCAATCTCGCCAAATGGAAACAATACCAACGAAATTTGGAAAAATCTTTCAAATGGTCTAAGTGGCATTGACGTCACAAAAAAAATAACAAAATTTAGCTCTAGACCATGGATATGTGGCGAAATTAAATCCTTTTCGTTTGACTCCTTTTTCTCCTCCAAAGAGCTTAGGAGGCTAGATCGATACACACAACTTATTTTAATTGCCTGCGATGAAGCAATTACAATGAGCGGCTGGGACCTTCAGGCAATTGATTTGCAGAAAGTAGGCATCTTTGTTGGAACGAGTTTAGGAGCTATTGGAACCATAGAAAACACTATGGCCTCACCTCGAAAGAACATAGTATCGCCTTTGTTTACCACATCTATCATGAGCAACAGTGCATGCTGCGAAATTGGTTTAAAGTATCAAATAACGGGGCCATCGTTTGCTCCTATAGCAGCGTGTTCAACTGGTAATTACAGTATTGGGATAGGATTTAATGCCATTAAGAATAGCGATATTGACGCTGCAATCGTTGGTGCAGGAGAAGCTCCACTATCGGAAATTATTTTTCAAAGTTGTGATCGTCTCAAAGTGCTTTCTCGAAACTTTACAAATCCAGCAAAAGCGAGTTGTCCATTTTCTCGAGATAGAGATGGCTTCGTTCTTTCAGAGGGTGCTGCAATCTTAATCCTAGAAAGACTATCAACTGCATTGTTGAATAATCATCAGGTTTTTGCGGAAGTGATCGGATGTGAAATGAGTACGGACAGTTTTCATCTCACTTCACCTAATCCATCAGGTCGACCTATCGCATCTCTAATCCAAAGCTTACTGCGCAAAACAGGGGTAAATCGGGAATATATTGATTATATAAATTGTCATGGCACTTCTACTGTTCTCAATGATTTAGCCGAGACTCGCGGCATTCAACTTGCGTTTCAGGAAAGCACAAAAAGTCTCTATTTGAGTTCAACAAAGTCAATGACTGGACATTTGTTAGGAGCTTCAAGTGCACTGGAAGCTATTTTATGTGTACAATCAATTAGAAATAGCTTCATACTGCCGACAATAAATTTAAAAAATCCAGACCCCAACTGCAACCTCAACTACACGCCTAACACAGGGATTTCGAAGAATATTAACATTGCAATTTCTAATTCGTTTGGTTTTGGAGGCCACAATTCTGCACTTTGCCTTGCTAAATTCAAAGAACAATGACAACTTTTACCACTTTGATAATAAATTTATATCAACTTTCATCCCTTGACTTTGCTTGAGCAACGACAAACCCCCCTGAATTAAGGCAATTAACCAGTTCATTTGTTCGAGACCTTGATATGCATAGGCCAACAAGTTCCTCGAGGATTCCTTTTTCACTAAAGCTTGCCGCACAATCATGGCCAACATGTTGTAATGTTATACAGCTACTTCTAGATACTTCACTATTAAAAAACAACTCAGCCTGCGCTAAGTCATGGAAAGAATCTCCAAAGAATATGTATTCATTTGCATTCGAATAAGGCAAATCGTCTACACATTTATACTTCCAATTACTTATATTTTCCGCGGCTTTCAAGGTACTTAATACAAAATAATTTCTCTTTGTCTTCCTTTCGACATCTTGAATAATTTGCGACACGTAATCTGGATGCATAGAGTATTGAGGGCCAAAAGCGATGATTGTTTCGGCACCCAGAGAAGGGCCCAGTAGCAAAGCATTAGTTCCTCCCATGCTAGTTCCAAGGGCTATAGTTCTGTCAAATCTCCCAAACGAATAGAAAGTATTTTTTAGGATATCAATATTGATGCAATTCGACCAGCTCTTTTTTAGATCAGAAACAAGGAAGACACTTGAGTTCTTAATACCTATTTTATCCAACCAATCATCATTAATTTCGATGCCCTTGCCAAGTCTATGCGCAGCACCCGTGAAAAGAATTAAGCAGTCTTTACCAGTGTTTTTCATACCCTTTATAAGCATATCATTGCATTCATGCAAGGTTTTGAACTCAGTATAGTCACTAGTCTGAATAAATCTTTTAAGCTCTATAGATTCTGGAAATTGGCTAATATTTTTTTGCAAGGCAAAGGGCCTCATCAGGATAACCTAATCGCCTAAAATATTCATAACCAACAGATTTGCCAGGATGTGCCGCCAAGAGACTATCTATTGAAGACATTAATAGATATTCATTCTTTTCTTCGATATTAACGTCTACGTTTTCTACCAACAATCTAAAATCATCAGGAAATCTATTCAAACTTTTTTTAGAATTAATTGTGCCTCACCAAGCCTTCCCATTGTCCGTAAAGCTTGCACCACACAAAAGTAAGAAGCAGGTATCTCTGGATTACTCTCGAATAAATCTTCCGCATACTCCAAAGACTTATCGTATTCACCAGATGCACGGTAGACATCAGTTGCAATGGTAAGGAGTTTGACCTGGTTAGGGATCTTTTCTAATCCTGCTCGAATCTTCTCTTGTGCTTGCTCAAATCGATTGAGTGCAACTAGATCTTGTGCTGCACGTCCATATCCATTCCAGTTCTCTGGATAATGAGTGATTAAAAGTTCTGCATATTCCAGAGATTTCTCGCGATCACCAGATGCACGGTAGACATCAGTTACAATAAGAAGGAGTTTGAATTAATTGGGGTATTTTTCTAAACTTGAAGCAAGCTCTACTTTCGCTGCGGCAAGATTTTTAGAGCTTAGAAGTTCCATTGCGTTACTAATGCATAACTTCAAGTCACTCATTTGCTGGCAGGAAACTATATGTTTATTATCGCACACTCAGGCCGAGAAATCAATAAAGTGTCTTTGATAAATTCTCCAAAAAAGCTGCGATGGTACATATACATACGCCACAGCCATCAACGAGCCGCGATCAAAAGGTCAATGCATCAGGCGGATAAGCGCCATTCACTAATTCTCAAGTAAATATTGCAATTCCATTAAATTTTTCTCCTTAATCTGCAGTACTTACATACGGTATTTATGAGCGAAAAGAATCAGCCAGTTTTTTTCGATTTGGCGACAATCCACAAAGCTTGTCGAGTTGAGCCACTGCACCCACAACGGCTCCTGGGTTGTTCTGAGCCAAGCCCAGGCGCGCACTCTCCATCAGTAAGTGGATTGCCTGAGCGACAAGGTCACTGCGTTGGACGTTCGCCTTGTCGATGTCCTCCCTGATCAGGGCATAAGCCTGTTGAACAGTTCGTTGTGCTGTTCTGCGGCTGACCCCCTTGGTCTCCGCCAGGTACGCCACCACGGCAGTGCAGCTGTAGCCCTCCAAGAGCATGCAGTGAGCGACCTGAACCCGGTCAACGACCTCGACCCTCTTCGGCATCAAAGAAGCCCCCGACGAATAAGGACACGCTTGAGAGCTTGAGAGCTGCATGAATCCAGGTCCACCTCATCAAGGGCTGACCTCAAGCGAACACGGAAATCCTTCTGATCCAGCCGCTGGATCGCGTAATCCAAAACACTGATCTCTGAGCGTTCCGCCGCGACCAAAGTACCCATGGATTTGTCCTGAAATTTGTCCTGATTAGCAGGCAGAGCAATTTCAGGCTAGCGAGAACCCTCGTCTTGGAATGGTTGAGGGGGCCTTCCAGCCCCCATGAGTCATTTGGGTGATAAGGCTGACTTCACCCCATCTCCCCTAAGGGTCAGGCAGCAACAGGGGCTGCTTGACGGGAGAAACGAACGATGTTGTTCGCAGTTACGGGTTTGCTCTCACCGAGCAGGCTTCAGTCACCCTCCTCATGCCCCGTCGAAACCATTGCAGCCCCTTGAGGGGGGGAATGGAGCTGAGCGGAATCGAACCGCTGTCCGAAACACTGGTGTGGATCACCTAGTCCGACAAAGCCGGACCCTGTCATTCTGACAGGAGTGGTGGCCTGGAGCACAACGCCCTTGGGTCGAACAAACCGGATATCTGCTGTTGCAGTTCTTCCCCAGGGCCTGGAGGCTGCCGGCAGCGAAGAACTGACCGAGCTCGGGGCCCATTCCGTGAAGCCCGGCAGACGTGCCGTCAGCTTTGACGCCGACATGGCCTGCCTTTACAGGATGCACTTGCAGGCGCGGCTGCCTTTCCGGCTGTTGCGTCAAGTGGCCTGCTTCCCCTGCCAAGGCCGCGACGACCTCTACGACGGCATCCGCCAAGCCCTCAACTGGGAACGCTGGCTGCATCCCTCCATGAGCTTCCGAGTGGATGTGACCGGAACGGCACCGGGGCTGAACCACAGCCATTTCACGGCCTTGCAAGTCAAAAACGCCCTTGTGGATGCGCAACGGGATCTCTGGGGGGAACGCTCCTCCATTGATCTCGACGACCCCGACCTCTCCTTGCATCTCCACCTTGGCCGCGGAAACGCACAACTGAGCCTTGATGGCAGTGGAGGCAGCCTGCACCGCCGCGGCTACAGAGCTGCCATGGGGGTCGCACCCTTGAAGGAAAATCTGGCTGCCGGGCTGATCCGCCTGACGGGCTGGGATGGAACCAGCCCCCTGGTGGACCCCTGCTGTGGATCCGGAATTCTCCTGATCGAAGCAGCACTGGCAGCGCTGCAGCAAGCCCCTGGATTGGGGCGACGCTTTGCCCTCGAAGGTTGGGCTGATTTCCAGCCCGAACTCTGGGAGAAAGAAGTCGATCGCGCCAGGCAGCGCAGGCGGCGAGACCTCACAGTCCCCCTCCTGCTTGGAATCGAAGCGGATCCCGCCATCGCTGATCAGGCCCGCGCCAACGTGGAGGCTGCAGGCCTGAGAGGAATCATCCGCATCTCCACCAGCCCGTTTGAAGACGAAACACTGCCCGATGGTCCGGGAGTCCTGGTGTGCAATCCGCCCTATGGCCAACGCATCGGTGACGAACAGGAGCTCGATGCGCTCTACAGCGCTCTGGGGCAATTTGTACGCCGAGAAGCCTCCGGCTGGCAGCTTTGGCTGTTGAGTGGCAATCCGAAGCTCACGGGTGCACTACGGCTCAAAGCATCCCGACGGATTCCTGTGAGCAACGGCGGAATTGATTGCCGCTGGTTGCAGTACGACATTCGCTGATGTGACAACACGAACCCACGGGCCTCAGCCGTCGTAGGAGACAACGCTTCCGTTCACAGAAAATCCAGATTGGAGTCAACATTGATCGAGATATTGGCGACGGGTGACATCTGAACCAACGCGCTGTCCCAGCAGCGATAAATCTCAGAATGAATCGCTCGAGCGATGTGATCAGGGGCAGAAAAATATTTCATCAATTTGCCGCTTGAACAACGCTTGCAAGCCGCCAACTGAGAGGCATTTCGCTCGAAGCTGCAATGAACCGTGGCAACAGCAACCTGCCTGAAACGTTGGAACAGTTTTTTGACCAGAAAAGCTTGCATCATCAAATCATTTTGACGGGGCTTGAGCAGATCTTCAAAGCATCGTTCCGGCAATCTGTCGGAATCATTTGAAAGATGCTGTGCCCTTCTTTTCAGCCCCCTAGGCCAATAGGACGAATCAATCCCCCGGAGTATTTGATAAAGATCAAGATGAAGATGAAGATGAAGATGAAGATGAAGTAACAGACCAGATGGCAGGGCCGACTCACGCGATAACCGCTTCACATGACTGGCCTGAAAACAGGAATGTTGCTCTAAAGCAAGGCCGTAATCGTCTTATTCACGACCGGATCGATCCAAAACAGACCCTAGAGACTCAACTCTCAGTGCATCACCAAACAAAGGAAGATCAGATTGGACCGCTTTCTGGATGACAGAGGACTTTCCAGATCCACAGGGTCCGGCCACCAGGAAAAGAGTTGACTGTTCCCAGCCAAGCTCAAGACGCGAACCGGATTGCTGATCAGGAACAAGATCCTGCCGAAGCCTTCGCCAGAAGGGGGAGCGCAACGATCACAGAACAACAATCAAGGCAAGTTAACCCGGTATTAACCATGGGTTAACTGTCAATTGAATGGTGAAGTGATGATGACGCGTTTAACGCGCTGGGGCCGGTTCAGACCCGCCCCATCACCGCACGCACGGTTTTCATCAGGCCCTCAAGCGTCTGGGGCAAGAAAGGCCCCTTCAAAACCTGCCCACCGATGCGCAAACTGATGCCAGCCAGCACAAGATTGGCAACGGAGAGGGTCAGCAGCGCGCGGATCCAATCCAGCCCCCACTCGGCCTGAATCCAAAGCAGCAACGACGCTTCTCCCGCCAACAACGCCAGGAACATGGCGGTACCTCCGATGGCGAGGAACAAACCACCGCTGATCAATCGGCGTTTTTCCCGATCCACCTCCTGCAGAGCAATACGCACATGCAGGTCCATGACCGAAGCCGCCAGCGCCGTGACCCGGGCAGCCGCTCCAAATCCACGCGGAGAGTTTTGATCGGCCATCAGGAACGCCGTCCTCCGCGAAGCATGCTGCCCAGCAGCAAACCAACACCTAGGGCAACACCTACGGCCAGAAGCGGTCGCTGACGCACAGGCGCCTCGATCTTTGGCCGCAGCGTGCTGTTCAACTCATCCAGCAGCTGTTCCAGTTGCTCTTCCAGGGGGTCAAGACTGTCGGCCCAATCGCGGCTGCGATCACCCGCGTTATGGAGAAGATCCTCAAGCTGATCGCGCACACCTTGGGGCGTCAGGCCTGTATTCGCTTCGATCAGACGAACAAGCTCATCCACACTTCCCCGGGTCGCTTCCAGGGTGTGATGGGCCAAATCCGGCCAACGCTCTTGGATCGTTGGAAGCAGGCTGTCGAACCGCTCACGGAAGTGATGCTCGAATCTGCCGTTGGACTGCGGCGGTGTCGAGGCCATAAAGACCAGTGGCAGAAACCTCTAAAAGGGTAGGGAGACTGAAGGCTGAGGGAAAGTCTTTGCCGCGATACGCCCTACTGCGTCACACCGGAGCACCGGACGACCCCAGCGGATGCCATATCGATCTGCTGCTTGAGGATGGGGATACCTGCCGAACCTGGCGCCTCGCGACCATGCCGCGCCCGAACGCAGGGGCACAACCGGCGGTTCCCCTGCCACCACATCGGCTTGTCTGGCTGGAACCACGCAGTGCCGCCGTTTCAGGCAACCGGGGCTGGGCCGAACGGATCCATGCAGGGAGCTACAGCGGCGTGCTTCCAAACACCACGGATCCAACGGATAAAGACGTGACCCTGCAGCTCCAAGGCGACCTTCAGGGCTGCCTACGCATCGCCAAAGGACACTGCTCGTTAACGATCCCTTGAGCTTTTCGTGAGCTCCGCTAGTTTCAACCTGCTGACAGCCCCAGATCCTGTTGGTTCACATCAATCAGGTTGGGCTTACGCACTTCAAGTCGTTCGGCGGAGCGATGACAATCCCTCTTGAGGAGGGATTCACCGTTGTGACCGGACCCAACGGTTCCGGCAAGAGCAACATCCTCGACGGTGTTCTTTTCTGCCTAGGCCTTGCTACTAGTCGCGGCATGCGGGCCGACCGCTTACCGGACCTGGTCAACAGCGGCATGCTCAAGGCGGGCAAGGCCGCCGAAACCACAGTAAGTGTTCGCTTCGATCTCAGCGACTGGACACCCGATGCCGCCGAGGAAGGCCTCGAAGCTCCGGCCGAAGGCCCCTGGATTCAACCGGGGCAAACCGAGTGGACGGTGACCCGCAAGTTGCGGGTGATGCCGGGAGGCTCCTACAGCTCCAGCTACAGCGCTGACGGAGTGTCCTGCAATCTGCAGCAGCTGCAGACCCAGTTGCGACGACTGCGGATCGATCCCGAAGGGAGCAATGTGGTGATGCAGGGGGACGTCACCCGCATCGTCTCGATGAGCAACCGGGACCGCCGCGGCCTCATCGATGAGCTGGCGGGTGTTGCCCTGTTCGACACCCGGATCGAACAGACCCGCCGCAAGCTCGATGACGTGCAGGAGCGCCAAGAGCGTTGCCGGATCATTGAGCAGGAATTGCTGACCAGCCGCCAACGGTTGGAGAAGGACTGCGCCAAGGCCCGCCAGTACCAGGAGTTAAGGGAACGGCTGCAGCTGGGACGGCGCCAGGAAATGATGCTGGCCTTCGAGGCAGCCCAGCAGGCCCTGAAGGATCTGGCCACGCGCCAACAGGCTCTGGAAGCCCAGGAACAGCGGGACGCTGCGGCCATCGCCAGTGGCCGGGAGCAACTGAACAAGGCTGTGGCCGAACTGGAACTGCTGCAGGAGCAAGTCAAGGCCCTGGGAGAAGACCAACTGCTTGCGGTTCAGGCAGAACTCGCTGGCCTCGACACGAGCAGCCGCGAACTTGAACGCCAGGCCACCCTCCACCAGGACGAAGGCCAGAAACTGCAGGGACAGCGCCATGACCTCGCCACCCGTCGCCAGCAGTTGCAGCTGCAGTCGCGGGAGCTGGAGCGCGACCCCAACCAGGACGCCCTGAACGCTGCTGAAGACAACTGCAAAGCCGCTGAGGCGTCGGTTGAGATGTCCCGCCGCCGACTGGCGGATGTTGCCGGCCGCTCCGGCGCCTGGGTGGAGGAACAAAAGCGCCGCAGTGGCCGCCGTCAGGAATTACAGAGCAGCGTCGCTCCCTTGCTGGAGGAGCAACAGCAGTTGCAGGAACGGCTGCGTCAGGAACGGGAACGCCTCGAGGAGCTCACCCAGGAACAGCAGCAGGACGGCTCCGACGGTGCCGCCGTGCAGCAGCAGCTCGAGACCCTGGAGGAGACCTGGCAAACCCTTCTTCAAGCCATTGCCGATGGCAAACAGGAGCTCCAGCAAACGGCCGACTCCCTGGCCATCCAACAGCGCACGCGCAGCCGGCTTGAACAGGAACAAACCCGTTTGGAACGGGAAATCGCTCGTCTGGAGAGCCGTCGTGATGCCCTTCAGGAAAGCCGCGGCACCGGTGCCCTTCGCCTGCTGCTGGAGGCCGGCCTCGATGGCATCCATGGCCCTGTGGCCCAGCTGGGGGAGGTGGAGGATCGCCATCGCCTTGCCCTTGAAGTGGCGGCTGGGGCCCGTCTCGGCCAGGTAGTTGTCGACGACGACCGCATCGCTGCCCGCGCCATCGAGCTGCTCAAGAGCCGCCGTGCCGGCCGGCTTACCTTCCTGCCCCTGAACAAGATCCGCTCACCCGGGGGGGGCAGCTCAGCCGCCTTTGCCCGGGGGGCACGCCCAGGAGGGGACAGCGGCACTGGACTAATCGGTCGAGCTGTGGAACTAGTGCGCTTCGAGCCTGTTTATGACCAAGTGTTCGCTTACGTCTTCGGCGACACCCAGGTGTTCTCCGACTTGGCCAGCGCCCGCCAACAATTGGGCCGCTCCAGGGCTGTGACCCTGGATGGCGAGCTGCTGGAGAAAAGCGGCGCCATGACTGGCGGCAGCTTCTCCCAGCGCAGCAGCAGCCTCAGTTTCGGTCGCAGCAGTGATCAGGACGAAGCCGAGCCCTTGCGTCGTCGCTTGCTGGAACTAGGTGAATCCCTGGTGGCCTGTCGGCGGGAGGAGTCGAAGTTGGCGCAACTGATGGAGCAGCAGAAACCCCAGCTGCGCCAGCTCGAGCAGCAACAAGCCGCTCTGATCGCCGAGCGCAATGCGGCCCGGCGGAACCACGGCCCCCTGCTCGAGCGCAGCCGCCAGCGGGCCGAACGGCTCAGCAAACTGCAGCAAGACCAGACGGAACAACAGCAGCGACTCGAAGCGATCAGCCATGAGCTCGCCCCCCTGACAGTGGAGCTCCAAGCCCTTGATGAGGCGGAGCGGAACAGCGGCAGCAATGACGATGCCGCGGCCTGGGCCCAACTGCAGAAGGAGCAGGAAAGCGCAGACCAAAGGCTGGAGACGGCCCGCAGCGAGCGGGACCAGCTGCTGAACGCCCGCCGCGAGCGACAGCTGGCGATCGAACGGCTGGGGGATCAGGAGAAGGCACTGGCCGCAGAGGAGGCACGGCTGCAGGAGGCTGTGAAGGCCCTAGCCAGCGCCCATGCCGCCTGGCGCCAGCAGCAGAGCGACCTCCAGCAGAAGCGTCAACAACTAGAGCAGCAGCAGAGCGACCTGCAGGAACGATTTGGCAGCCAGCGCCGGGCCAGGGATGCCGCGGAAGCCGAGGTGGGCCGGCAGCGTCAGGCCCTGCAGCAGGCCGAGTGGAATCTGGAACGGCTCAAGGAAGACCGGGAAGGGTTAATCGAAGAGCAGCGCAGCGGTTCGGTGCGCCTCCAGGAGATGGAACAGGCCCTGCCGGACCCCAGGCCTGAGATCCCCGAGGCCTTGCGACTGTCTGGCCTGGAGGCCTTACAAGCCGATCTGCAGGCCATCCAGCAACGCATGGAAGCGCTGGAGCCCGTCAACATGCTGGCGCTGGAAGAACTTGAGGCCCTCGAACAGAGGCTCCACGAACTGAACGAGCGGCTCGATGTGCTCAACAGCGAGCGTGAAGAGCTGCTGTTGCGGATCGAAACAGTGGCCACCCTGCGTCAAGACGCCTTCATGGAAGCTTTCACCGCCGTGGATGGCCATTTCCGCGAGATCTTTGCCTCGCTCTCTGATGGTGATGGCCACCTGCAACTGGAGAACCCGGACGAACCTCTGGAAGGTGGTCTCACCCTGGTGGCGCATCCCAAGGGCAAGACCGTACGGCGCCTGGCCTCGATGTCAGGTGGTGAGAAATCGCTCACCGCTCTGAGCTTCCTGTTTGCCCTGCAGCGCTTCCGGCCGTCGCCCTTCTATGCCCTGGATGAGGTGGACAGCTTCCTCGACGGCGTCAATGTGGAGCGCCTTGCCGCCCTGATCGCCCGTCAGGCCGAGGCGGCACAGTTCATGGTGGTCAGCCATCGCCGCCCGATGATCGGCGCGGCCCAGCGCACCATCGGCGTGACACAGGCCCGCGGCGCCCATACCCAGGTGGTGGGTTTGCCGGATGCCGCCTGAACGATCGGCGTTTTCGCTGTGCAACCTGAACGTGACAGTCGGAACCCCTGCGCCACAATGGCCTGACTGTCCATGGCCGAGGGCCCGCGCTTGACCCCGACCCCTTCCCCGACTGAAGCCATCACGACTGGCGTACCCAGCGATCGCCTCTGGTTGCGCTCCGAACTGATGGGCACCCAAGTGATCACCCGCGACACCGGCCGCCGCCTGGGGGTGGTCGGTGAAGTGATCGTGGATATCGACCGCCGTGAAGTGGTCGCCGTCGGTCTGCGGGACAATCCGCTGACCCGTTTTCTGCCTGGTCTGCCGCGCTGGATGCCGCTGGACCGGATCCGTCAGGTGGGAGACGTGATCCTGGTGGATTCCGCCGATTCCCTTAGTGAGAACTTCAATCCCGAGCGATACAGCCGGGTCATTAACTGCCAGGTGATCACAGAATCCGGTGAGCAGCTGGGTCGGGTGCTCGGCTTCGCCTTCGACATCGAAACCGGAGAACTGACCACCCTGGTGATGGGAGCCCTCGGCGTGCCCCTACTGGGGGAAGGAGTGCTGAGCACCTGGGAAATGCCGGTGGAGGAGATCGTCAGCAGTGGTCCGGATCGGATCATTGTTTACGAAGGGGCCGAAGACAAGCTGAAACAGCTGAACAGCGGTGTGCTGGAGAAACTTGGGGTTGGAGGTCCCAGCTGGGAAGAGCAGGAGCGGGAGCGTTACCGGGTCAATTTGGTGCCCGTGGAAAACCAGCTCACCTCTGGACAACCTCAGGAACAGGAACAACGGCGCCTCCAGGCCTCAGAAGCTGAGCGGCTTGATGCTGATGCGGAACTCGAATACGTGGAACTGGAGGATCGGCGGCAGGAGGCCAGGCAGCAACGCCGTTACCTCGATGAGCCCCAGCGGTATGACGAGCGGCGCTACGAGGAACGTCCCCGCTACGACGACCGGGACAACGTCAGAGACGACCGATCCACTGAACGACCGCGGTCCTACGAGCAGCAGCAACCCCCCGCCTACGACGAACGAGCCCCTTACGAGGAGCAGCCTGCTTATCAGGAGCAACCGGCCTATCAGGAAGAGCCGGCCTATCAGGAACAGCCGCCGAGGCGCGCCATGCCAGCCTCCCGCCGTGCTGTTCAGCAGTCCGGTGAACCCCTGGATGTGGAACCGATGGAAGACTCAGCTCCTCAGCGAAGGAACCAGAATCTAGACGACCCCTGGTGAACGAGCCTGAGCGCGGGGAGGCGATCAGGCCGACTTGAAGTCCAGAGATGCGCTGTTGACGCAGTAGCGCTGGCCCGTCGGGGCGGGGCCATCAGCAAAGACATGCCCCAGATGGGCATCACAGCGGGCGCAATTAATTTCGGTGCGCACCATTCCGTGGGTCAGATCCTGTTTGGTGGTGATCGCATCGGAACTCACACCGTCCCAGAAACTCGGCCAGCCGGTGCCCGAGTCAAATTTGGCGTCAGAACTGAACAACGGCGATCCACAGCAGATGCAGTGATACATCCCGGTGGCCTTGTTGTTCCAATAAGCACCGGTGAAAGCACGCTCAGTACCGCCGCAACGAGCCACCTGAAACTGTTCCGGCGTCAGGGATTGCTTCCACTCCTCTGCACTGCGTTCGACCGGATTGGACGGGGTCATGGTCGTCGGATTTAGCAGCCTCTCCAGCCTAGGAAGAGCTGAGCTCGCGGGGGAGCAATGCCCTCACCTCTGCAGCCAGGGCAGCCACCGCCCCTGGATCCCCCCGCAACGCCTGGAGATCCTGCCGCTGGCCCTCCAGCCGCTCGGGAGCATTCAGCCAGTCGCATGCTTCCAGCGCGATCTGCTCCGGCGTGATTGCCCCCACCCTCTCCGGAACCACGGCGCGGCCAGCACTGATGTTGGGCCAGGCCATCAGACCGTTGTTGCGCAGACGCCAAAGAGTCAGCAAGACCCCAATCAGACGCCGCAAGCCCGGCAAGCGCGCCAGCAGCCCCAGCCCACCATCCCAGGCCTGCATCACCTCAAGGTGCTGGGTGGGAACAATCACGATCATCGGCACAGCAAGTGCTCCAAGCTCGGCCGTGTTGGCACCAACGGTGGTCAGGGCCAGGGCGCACTGGCTCAAGGCCCCGTGGGCCGGATGCTGCTGCAACAGACGAATCCGCGTCCCCGCCGCCGTCACCAACTCGGTGACCAACTCCTCTTGGTCAACCGACGCAACGGAAGCGCTGTAACGGGCAGCGATCGGATTGGATCCACCGGCAAAACGGAGCAACTCCGCCACGCTTGTGGTTGGAGCCAACGGCAACAAAAAGCGGCATTCGGGTTGCAATCGAGCCAGGCGGTCGGCGGTATCGAGCAGAAATGGCATACCCACGCACAGCTTGGCCGGCTTGGAGCCCGGCAGCAGGGCCACCCACTGGCCTTCAGGCAGGGGATCCTCCCGACGGGCGAAGGATGACAAATCCGCCATCAGATCCCCAACCACACGGCATCGGGACTGATAACGAACCGGAAGCTGGCGCTGAACCGCCTCCGACATGGCCGCGATCCGGTCGTTCCAGCCCGGCCAGCGCGCCACCCATTCGGCATAGGTGATGTGGCGATACCCAAGTCGGGCCGAGAGCAGAACTGTCCAGAACTGATCCCCTCCCAGGAACACCACCACACCCCGCTGGGGCCAGGGGCCGTACCGCTGCGGGCGCAACAACAGCGACCAGAAACACCGTGCCGGCACGATGCGCTCAAACAATCCCCAGGGCTCTGCCGCCATGGGCTCCTGCCCGGTGGCATTGGGACAGGGAACCAGGACCAAATGCAAGGACGCCGCGGCCTTCGCGGACCGTGGACGAAGGCGGAGGCTGGCATGCAGACGTTCCGCAAGTGGGCGGACCCATGTGGTCAGCTCACCGGGACCGTTTGAAACAAGAACGACGGCCGGTCCAGGTTCTGCTGCGCGGGGACGGGCCAAGAGAAAAAGTGCGGATGGCGAGACTTGAACTCGCAAGGCCGAAGCCACACGCCCCTCAAACGTGCGTGTCTACCAATTCCACCACATCCGCGTGGTCGACCTCACCGCTCGGGCGCTGTCGACGTCAGATCATACCGGGGCGGGTCTTTGCTTTCGGCTTGATCGGTCGGCGCTGATACGATCCGGCGTCAGGCCTGAAGATGCTGCGGGATGCCCATCGGCAAAGTGCTGATCGCCAACCGCGGCGAGATTGCTCTCCGAATCATTCGGAGTTGCCGCGAGCTCGGCATCGCCACCGTGGCGGTTTACAGCTCGGTCGACAAAGACGCACTCCACGTTCAGCTCGCGGATGAAGCGGTGTGTGTGGGCGAGGCGCTGAGCAGCAAGAGCTACCTCAACATCCCCAACATCCTGGCGGCGGCCACCTCCCGCGGCGCTGACGCCATCCATCCCGGCTACGGCTTTCTGGCCGAGAACGACAAGTTTGCCGAGATGTGCCGTGATCACGGCCTCACCTTCGTGGGACCGTCACCCCACGCGATTCGCTCGATGGGGGATAAGTCGACCGCCAAAACGACGATGCAATCGGTGGGTGTCCCCACGGTTCCTGGCAGCGAAGGTCTGCTCAGCAGCACGAACCAGGCGGCGGCCCTTGCCGAGGAGATGGGCTACCCCGTGATGATCAAGGCCACCGCCGGCGGTGGCGGACGCGGCATGCGGCTCGTGCCGGACGCCAGTCAGCTGGAAAGCCTTTACAAGGCGGCCCAAGGCGAAGCGGAAGCCGCCTTTGGCAACCCTGGGCTCTACATGGAGAAATTCATCGACCGGCCCCGCCACGTGGAAGTGCAGGTGCTGGCCGACCGCCACGGCAATGTGGTGCACCTGGGAGAACGCGACTGTTCGATTCAGCGTCGTCACCAGAAACTGCTGGAGGAGGCCCCCAGCCCGGCCCTGGATCCAGAACTGCGGCTGCGCATGGGTGAAGCCGCAGTTGCTGCCGCCCGCAGCATTAATTACGAGGGCGCTGGAACGGTGGAATTCCTGCTTGATCGAAGCGGAGGTTTCTACTTCATGGAGATGAACACCCGCATCCAAGTGGAGCATCCGGTGACCGAAATGGTCACGGGTGTTGATCTGATTGCCGAGCAGTTGCGCATCGCCGGTGGTGAACCCATCAGCGTGCGCCAGGACGAGATCCAGCTCACCGGCCATGCGATCGAATGCCGGATCAACGCGGAGGATGCACGCCATAACTTCCGCCCCGCCCCGGGACGAATCACAGGATGGCTGCCCCCCGGGGGACCAGGAGTGCGCGTCGACAGCCACGTTTATACCGGCTACGACATCCCGCCCTTCTACGACTCCTTGATCGGCAAGCTGATCGTCTGGGGCAAAGACCGCGACCACGCCATGACCCGGATGAAACGGGCCCTAAATGAATGTGCCGTCACCGGAATCCCGACAACGGTGGAATTTCATCTCGAAATGCTGGATCGGCCGGAATTCATCAACGGCGACATCCACACCAAGTTCGTCGAGCAGGAGATGCTCCCCTGAACTCAGGCTGCCGCCTGAGCGTGCATCAGAATTTGGGACAGAAGCCCCTGCTGACCAACGAGCAACTCACGCACGAGGCTGATCAATCCAACCCAGATCACTGGGGTGACATCGACCCCACCAATCGGGGAGATCACACGGCGGCTGAGCGCCAGCACAGGCTCCGTCGGCCAGGCCACCACGGGCCAAGCGCCGTGGCTCAGGTCAACCTGGGGGTACCAAGTGAGCACGATGCGAAGCAGGAACGCCAGGGTCCAGGCTGCCAACAGCAGACCAAGGAGAAGATGAACAACTGGCAGGACCTGCAGCAGCAGCGGCGTCACAAAGCTCAAAGCAAATCGCCCCGTCATCGTAGAAAGCCGACATCGCTCCTTAGGATCAGCGCGGCTTTGATGCAGACAGCAGCAACCCCATGACCCCCTCCCTCTCCAACTTCCTGAGCAGCCTCGTTTGGGGAGGTGTGATCGTTGTTGTTCCCGCCACCATCGCGCTGATCCTGCTGAGCCAGACCGACCGTCTCGACCGCAAGCTCTGACCTGCCCCTGGCGCCCCTCGTAGACTGAGCCCCTAGCGGGATCAGAGTTTTGGTTAACGCCAGTCTCAACTGGGCCAGCATCGTCGGCATCGTGTTGGCCGTCGGCGGAGCTCTGCTCTATTTCATGCGGACGTTCAAACCAGCCCTGGCTCGGGACTACGACGTCTTCTTCGCGGCGATTGGACTGCTTTGCGGAGGCATCCTCTTTTTCCAGGGATGGCGTCTTGACCCGATTTTGCAGTTCGGCCAATTCCTCCTAGCGGGTACCACCGTTTTCTTCGCTTACGAAAGCGTGCGCTTGCGCGGCGTCGCCACAGAGCAAGCTCGGCGTTCCGCCTATTTCGATGACGAGCCCGCCCCTGCTCGCGGAGATGGTCCTGGTGGACTGCGCGGGGGCTGGGATGACGGCTACGACCGTTTCGATGAACCCCAGCCGGTGCGGCGGCGTTTCTCCGGCCGCGACGACGACTCTGAAGAGCGACCTGAAGAGGAGTTCTACCGGCCACGCCGCACCAGCCGCGCCGCGATCCCTGAAGAGGCAGCCAGCCGTCGCTCCATGGGTCGCAACCAAACGGATTCCGGCTGGGAGCAAGACAGTGAACGCTCCCGCCGCATGGCCCGCTTCCGGGCCGGAGAAGCCCGTGATGAGCAACGCCCCGATTTTGGATCCAGACGATCGGAGCGGGACGATCAACGCCGCGGCAGCCGTCCTACGGGCCGCTCTGAACGTCCTGCCGGCGAACCCGCCCCGTCCGACGCAGAGGATGCTGCCTTCAGTCCCAGCCGCAGCGCATCACTGAACCGGGGACGTCCTGGGGCCAACCCGGTTGCGACAACAGAGTCGAGGCGTTCTGCTGAACCGCCGCTGGCCTCGAACCGCCCGACCAGTAGCCGTCAACCCCCCCGCAGCTCAAGGCCGTCTTCCGGCAGCCCTCGGGACAACAGCTCCCGCTTTGACGACTGAGCCACTTGCGTCGCCCGCTGCTCCTTCTCCTGGCCAGCCTGGCGCTGATGGGCTGCAACGGTCGCCAAGAACGGGCCGGTGGAGCCCTGTTCAGCAGCAGTCAGCAGGCACCCGCCCTGAGTGGCAGTGGTGAATGGTTGGCGGTCGTGAGCGATCGCCGCGGCAGACCCACGGTGCAGCTGCGACGCCTCAGCGACGGATCAGTGGTGTCCGTTCCGCAGCTGAGCCGTCATCAGCCCCACAGCTCCCCCTCCCTCAGCTGGAACGCTCGCTACCTGGCCGTCATCACCCAGCGTGGTCGCCGCAGACTCGCGGTGGTGACCGACCGCCTGAATGGACGAATGCATCCCCTGCCGCTACCGGGGGGACGGGATCCAGTGCTGCTCAGCCTGGCGCCAGATGCACAGCAAATCGCCCTCCAGGTAACAGATCAGGGCAGGTGGCGAGTGGAACTGCTGGATCTGAGTGAAGTACTCGAACCAGACCGTCCACCGGGCCAGCGCCTCTCCACGCCAACGCTGTCGTCAGAGCCATGATCCGCGTTGCTTTGATCTGCAGCCTGGTGCTGATGACGGGCTGCAGCAGTCCCAGGCCCACACCCCGGCCCGATCTCAACGGCTTGCTGCGCCAGTCGGTGAACAGTCGCCGGGATCCATCCCTGGGGGGACGCTGGTTAGCCAGCCTTGGCCAACGCAATGGGCGGGAACGGGTCGAACTGATCGACCTTCGCAACCGCAGCCCCGTCCCGCTGCCAGGCCTCAACCGTGCAGAGGCCCAACCCATCAGCGTCAGCGTCAGTGCGGATGGGCAGCGCTTGGCTGTCGTCCAGCAACGAGATGGCCACACGGAACTGGTGCTCTATCGCCGCAACGTGGGCGCAACACAACGGCTGCCTCTGGATCCACCGGGCGTGCCCCGCAGTGTCAGCCTGGACGGTGAAGGCCGGCGTCTGGCGGTGCAGGTGAGCCGAAACGGACGCTGGGATGTGGATCTGATTCGTCTGCCCTGATCAGGGCAGCAACCCCGCCCAGTGCAGAAAGGTGTCGCGGCTGAGGGCCTCGATCAAGAGCACCGCGACAAAACCCACCATGGCGAAACGGCCGTTCACGCGCTCGGCATACCCACTCCAACCGAATGCCGGTACATCGTTGGTGGTGGCGGACGTCTCCGGAACAGACGTGGAGTCAGGGGTCTCGCTTGTGGAGGTCATCCGGCCGGTTCAGGAACGCTCGAAGTCATAGCTGGTCGCCGGGATCAGCCGCCAGTCGCGATCTCCACTCAACTCGAGAACGGTGTCATGGAACTCTTTCAAGGTCGGCCGGTGACCAACGCTGATGAAAGCCACCTCGCGTTCGCGCAGCAGCTCATAAAGACGGGATTCAGTGTCGACATCCAAGGCACTGGTGGCTTCATCAAGCACCACGACCTTGGGGGAATTCAACAACAACCTGGCAAACGCCAGCCGCTGCTGTTCTCCCAGAGAGAGCAACCGCGGCCAGTCCTGCTTGATGTCGAGGTCGGGGTAACGCTGCAGCAATTTCCCGAGCATCACCTGATCCAGAACGGCCCGCAGCTGTTCATCGCTGAAACGGGCCTGATCCAGTGGGTAACAGAGCTGTTCGCGGAGCGATCCCAGAGCCATATAAGGCTTCTGCGGAATGAACAGAAGGTCCCCCTGCCCTGGGGAATACACAGTGCCTGTCGGTGATCCCCATAACCCACTCACAACCCGCAGCAATGAGGTCTTGCCACAGCCAGAGGGCCCGACCACAAGCAAGCCTTCAGACGTATCGAGCGAAAAGCTGAGATCGCGCACAAGCACGTTGTCGGTCCGCGGTGTTTTGACCGTGACCCCTTGAAGCGCCAAACGGTCGGACGGCACAATCCGCGGAGCGAAATCACTCCACTCCTCACGATCCAGGTTCGAGATATTCGACTGGAAGCCTTCCAGCCGATTAATTGATGCCGAGAATCGGGCCAACGCTTCGATGTTGTAGACGATGAAGAACAGCGATCCCTCAACCAGGTTGTAAGCAACATTCGCCTGAGCGAAGCCGCCGTAATCCATCTCACCCGCCAGAATCGGCGCGGCAAGAATCAGATAAGGGATGAAATTACTGGCATAAATACTGGAACGTTGCAGCACACGCAGCAACACCTCCCAGACGATCAGAAGATTGAAGTTCTCAACAACAGTGGCCAAGCGACGCGTCACCTCCTTAGCTTCCTGCTGTTCACCTGCATAGAAAGCAATCGATTCGGCGTTATCCCTTACCCGAACAAGTCCGTAGCGGTAATCCGCTTCGAAACGCAACTGAAAATTGTTCAGACGCACCAGCTTGCGACCGGCAACAATCATCAAGACCGAAATAGCAGCGGCATAGGCCAACAGAGCGAAGGTCAAGCCCTCACTCACCGAATAAAGGATGAGGATATTGAGAGAAAAGGTGAGAATCGAATCAAAGATATTGAGTGCGAAGCCAAGGGCCTGAGCCGTGAAATCACGAACATCCTCTGAAATGCGCTGATCAGGGTTATCAACATTGGTGGCCGCCTCATCGTTCGGGTTGAGGACGTAATACGCCCGATCCCGGAGGTAGTCGTCCACCAAGCTCAGCGACAACCATTCCCGCCAGAACAGACCCAGCTTCTGGGTGAAATAAAACTGCAGACTGCGAATCGGCAGGGCAACCGCAAAACAGGCGCCATAAACCCAGAGATTGCGGTAGGACGCATCCCCGTCCTTGGAGATCAACGCATTGGTGAGATCCCTGGCGATGAATGTGATGCCGGCATTAATGCCGTTCACACTCAACAGCATCAGGATGATCAAACCGAGAAACAGCCAAGGCAGCCAGCGGCGGTGCCGCAGCTGGCCCCGCACGGAGGCGAACACCACAGCCCCCAGCACGAACAGGGCACTGATGCCCGTCCCCCATCCACGGGACCAGAGCATGGCCAGGGAGGACTGGACACCACCGAGGTACTGACCGGTCAACTCCGGCAGCAGCCACGACAGGCCGTTCATCAGCCCGGTGACCAGGAACAGCACGATCCCGGCCACACAGAACAGCAGGCTCACCAGAAGTCCGATGAACTGCCAACCGTTGTCTTCGGTGTATGGAAAGAAGTAGGGCTGCGAAAGTCGACGCAGCTTGGCGGCCTGATCCCGCAGGTTCTGAAGCTGGTGGGTCATGCCACTGCTGAACTGTGCTCAGTCTGGCGGCCATTGCGCTGCTTCGCCGTCAGCATCAGCCGGGGGGCCAGGCCAGAGAACGCCCACCGATCACATGCACATGAAGGTGAAACACGGTCTGGCCAGCACCGGCACCGCTGTTGATCACCGTGCGGAAGTCGTCCAGCCCCTCCTGTTTGGCGACCCGAGCAGCGACCAGCAGCAGATGGCCCAGCAGGGGAGCATCCTCTGCAGCACCGGAGCGCAGGCTCTCGATCGGCTTGCGGGGAATCACCAGCACATGAACCGGTGCCTGGGGGGCGACATCCCGAAAGGCCAGGCACTGCTCATCGCTATAGACCTCATCGCACGGGATCTCGCCGCGAAGGATCTTGCCGAAGATCGTGTCGTCTGCCATGGGCCTTGAGAACGAAGAAACAGCCATACCGGTGTGACAGCAAGGGCATGAATCTCCTGCGTCACCCACTTCAGAATGCTGGCACGTTGTCTCAGTGCATCCCTACAAGGTCTGGAGGCCAGGCCTGTGGTGGTGGAAGTGGATCTCGCCCCAGGCCTGCCGGGCGTCCAGCTGGTGGGTCTGCCAGACAAGGCCATTCAGGAGTCGCGGGAGCGCGTCCGCTCCGCCCTGCGCAACAGCGGCTTCCGCGGCCCCCTGGTTCGCGTGGTGATCAACCTTGCTCCGGCCGATCTACGCAAGGAAGGCCCCTCCTTTGATCTCCCGATTGCCTTGGCACTGTTGGTGGCCAGCGGGCAGCTCGCCCGCCCTCAGCTGGAAGGCCTCTGGTGTCCTGGCGAATTGGGTCTCGACGGCAGCCTCAGGCCCTGTCGCGGAGTGATCGCCCTCGCCGACCAGGCCCATCAGCAGCAGGCCCGAGCCCTGGTGATCCCTCCCGTCAATGCCAGCGAAGCCAGCTTGATTGAGGGGCTGCCAATCCACACCGCGCCCAACCTGCGGGAGCTGGTTCTGCAACTCAAAGGAGAGCAACCCTGGCCCGTCATCGGTTGCAACGGCTCCCGAGCATCAGGCCGCATCAACAACCCGGAGCCCTTGCCATCCATTGAGACAAGCCTGGCTTCACGCGGCTTGGCCCTTTCCGCTGCAGGCGGCCACCATCTCCTGCTGGTGGGTCCCCCCGGCTGCGGCAAGACCCGCCTGGCCCATCACTTGCCACACCTGCTGCCACCCCTGAGCCGGAAGGAAGCGCTCACCATCACACGCATCCATTCGATCGCCGGACATCTCCATGACATCGATCAACTGCAGCAGCAACGCCCCTTTCGATCGCCCCATCACAGTTGCTCCGCAGCCGCCTTGCTGGGAGGAGGACGCTCGCCCCGTCCAGGCGAACTCAGCCTGGCCCACGGTGGTGTGCTCTTTCTCGATGAGCTAGCGGAATTTCCGCGAACAGTGCTGGATCAGTTGCGGCAGCCCCTGGAGGAAGGCGCCGTACAGATCAGCCGCTCCCAGCACAGCACTGTCTTCCCCGCCTTGATCACCTTGGTGGCAGCCACCAATCCCTGCCCCTGCGGATGGCATGGCGATCGCGACCATGGCTGTCGCTGCAGCATCAGCCAGCGCCAGCGGTACTGGCAGCGGCTCTCAGGCCCGCTCCTGGATCGGCTCGACCTACAACTGCGGCTCGAACGGCGCTCAGCCAAGGAGATGGCGAACGTGCTGAATCCTCACGGCCCGTCGAAAGTCTCCGAGACCTGGTGCAGCCCGACACGGATTCAACGGGCCCGCCAGCGGATGCAGAGGCGCAATCCCGCCGGCTGCCGCAATAGCCGACTGTCCGCAAAAGCGCTGCGGCAGAGCGGAGCAATCGAGACTGCGGCGCTGGATCTATGGGAACAATTGATCCAACAACGCGGCCTGAGCACCCGCAGCAGTCTTCAGCTGTTGCGGGTGGCACGGACCATTGCTGATCTGAACGATCGGTCATCTGTTAACCGCAATGCCGTGGCGGAAGCGATCTGCTACCGCTGCACCGATCTGCTGAGGGGACCTGAACCTCAGTAGTTGCGCGCCCGCTTGTCCGGTGTATCCCGGTAGGGCTGGGTGCCGATCGGCGGGGGCTGGAGATGGCGGTCGTTGAGCGACCCCAACGCATGGGTCACCGCTTCACCAAACCAGTTGAACCATTGAACAACCGTCGATTTCATCACAGCCTCCTGGGTCTTCCTTCAGTGTGAATTCACTGACAGGTCTCGACAACAGGTGTTTTGACCGGTTTTGTCCCCTCTCAGCTCAGGGAGTCGGTGCGCTGTCTCGATAGACGTAGAGATGGCCCAGGCTTTTCTTGCCGTAGGCCCGTCGCTTCAGGGTCCACCCCGGCTCAAACTTCAGCTGAACAAAGCCACTGGCGGCCCCGCCGGCCCGGGCGACGAGCAGGGTTGGCTGGGAGGGATTCCGAGTCGGTGTCGCCAGCAACTCAATATCACTGCCGCTGTTCACCACGCTGAGTCGATAACGGGTGCCAAGGTCATCACCACCGATGCGCAGGGAATAGCCGTTGCCGTCGATGTAACGGTTGCAGACCCCGGTGAAATCAAACTTGGACAGCAGGGGATCCACCATCGCCGGCGAGCCAGCACCCACCGCAAAACACGGCCGTTTCGTGGTCCGTTGTTCGTAGATGTTCAACTGCGAGCGTTGCCCCTGGCCGATGGGAGCCGACACCAGAACAAAGTTGCTCATCTCCACGGGCACCGCCGTGAACAGAGAGCCCTGGGCCAAGGCCACTGGTACCGAGGTCGCTGCGAGAGCTAGGCCAGCAGCAGCCACGGTTCGAAAGCGTGCCATCACGTCCATGGAGGAACTGAGCGGATCGTAAAAGTGATGCCTGAATCGGTCGCCCCCGATCAGGCCGGTTTATTGAGGCGTATGGCGACCAGCAGGGTGCCAACGGTTGCGGGGGCCGCAAGGGCCAAGATCCAACTGGTGGCTTTGACCCCGAGGTCGGGATCGCCATAGGCCAGTTCGAAGACACAACCTGTGCTGGCAATGCCAAGAACACAGGCAAGGGCCAGGAAAACGCCGGCCAAGGGTTTCATTGGCATGGCTCAGGCGACGCTCCGAACATGTTGCCGCTCGAAGCCCTTCTCCTTGAGCTCTTTCTGCAGACCGTCTTCATCGGTGACGCGATCGACGAACAACACGCCATTGAGATGGTCCATCTCATGCTGAATGCAGCGGGCCATCAAGCCATCGGCTTTCATCTTGCGGGGCCGACCCATCTCATCGCGAAAGCTCACTTCAATCGCCGTTGGGCGCACCACATCGAGATACACCCCAGGGATGCTGAGGCAGCCCTCCTCATAGGTATCGAGCCCGGCACTGGCCGCACTGATTTCCGGATTGATCAACACCAGAGGCGGTGTGGCCGCATTCTCCAAGTCGAGATCAATCACGAGCAGCTGCTGATGGATCCCAACCTGAGGTGCCGCCAGACCGATGCCCTTAGCGGTGTACATGCTGCGCAGCATGTCGCGGGCTAGCTCCCGCACCTGCTCATTCACCTTGCCGATGCGACGCGCCGACTTTCGCAGGACTTCATCGCCCAGGGTGTGAATCTCCAACGGCGGAGTTTCAAGGGCGGTTTTGGGGACCAGCATCGTGTCCCGCGACTTGTCGGCCTGACGGGCCAACTCTGCAAAGCTTCCTGCCAAGGCCAACGCCGCGTTGATTCAGCATGGTAAGCGGCCTAATTCAGCCGCCATGGGAGCCGTTCCGTTATCCGCGCAGCATGCCGTCGGCCGTTTGCCGGGGCTCAAGGAACCGGTACTGGTCAGCGGACCAGATACAACGGTGTGGCTGATCTGGCTGGAGCAACGTCCGCAGGAACGGGGCCGCACCACAGCCTTGATTCGCCGTTTCGGCGATTCCGAAGCGGACCCTCTGGAGCTGACGCCGGCCCCCAGCAACCTGCGCAGTCGCGTGCATGACTACGGCGGCGGGGTGCTCGCCAGTGCTGTGGAGCAGGACAGGCTGATCATGACCTGGATCGACAGCGGCTGCCTCTGGCGTCAGGACTGGCGCCTGCCTAAGACCAACACAGACCATCCCACCCCCCTGGCAGCAGCCGAACGGCTCAGCCGGGAGGGCGACTGGGCGCTGGCGGATGGCGTGCTCGATCTGCCCAGGCAGCGCTGGATCGGAATCCGTGAAATCGAGGGCCGTGACGAGCTGGTGAGCCTGGCGATGAGCGGGGCCGATCAGACCCCGTTGCTGCTGCACCAACCGGCGGACTTTGCCGGCTATGGCTGCTTGAGCCCCGATGGCCAGCGCTTCGCTTGGGTGGAATGGCAGCAACCCGCCATGCCCTGGGACAGCAGCAGTCTCTGGTGCGCGGGGTTCAGCGACACGGGCGGGCTTTTCCAGCCCCGTCAGTTGGCCGGGGGCGACGGCGTCTCGGTGTTTCAACCCCAGTGGCTGTCCGACGGACAGTTGCTTGTGGCGGAAGACAGCACAGGTTGGTGGAATCTGATGCTCCAACCCAGCGCCGATGCCGACTGGGAAAGGCCCTGGCCGATGGCCGCTGAAACAGCCATGCCCCAATGGATCTATGGGATGAGCACCACGGCTTGGGATGGCGAACAGCTGATTGCAGCCGTGTGCAGCCGCGGGGCCTGGTCGTTGCAACGGCTCAGCCTGGATGGAAGCGTGCAGCCGTTGCCGCAGCCCTTTGATGATCTGGCGGGATTGAGCGCCTGCCACGGCCGCGCCGTGGCCGTGGCCAGCAACGGCACAAGCGTGGCCGGACTGCTGGAAGTCGACCTGCGACCAACTACCCCAATCTGGAGCCACAGCCCTGCCATACCAGCACCCTTGGCGGTAGAAGAGATCAGCGTGGCCGAACCGCTGTGGTTCAACGGCCACCAAGGGGAACGCACCCATGCCTGGTACTACCCCCCCAGCGGCAAACCACCAGGGGCAGCCCCACTGCTGGTGAAAAGCCACAGCGGACCAACGGCCATGGCCCGCCGCGGCCTCAGCCTGGCGATCCAGTACTGGACCTCCCGTGGCTGGGGCGTGGTGGATGTGAATTACGGCGGCTCAACGGGGTTCGGCCGGGATTACCGGGAGCGGCTGAACGGTGGCTGGGGGGTGGTGGATGTGGCCGACTGCTCCGCAGCAGCCCGGGCCTTGATCGACTCCGGTCGCGCTGATCCCGACAAGATCGCCATCGAAGGTGGGAGTGCTGGCGGGTTCACCACCCTGGCGGCTCTGTGTTTTACCGATGTGTTCCAGGCCGGTGCCTGCCGCTATGCGGTGTGTGATCTCACCGCCATGGCCGAAGACACCCACCGGTTTGAGGCGCGCTACTGCGATGGCCTTGTGGGGGCATGGCCAACGGAACGTCATCTCTATGAGAAGCGATCGCCCCTGCTACATGCCGATCAAATCCGCTGTCCGGTGCTGTTCTTCCAGGGGTTAAAAGACAAGGTGGTGCCTCCGGAACAGACCGAGCGCATGGCCGAAGCCCTGCGCAGCAACGGCATACCGGTGGAGGTGCGGCTCTTCGACGACGAAGGCCATGGCTTCCGCAACCAAGCCACACAAATCCAGGTTCTGGAAGAGACCGAAGCCTTTTTTCGGCGTCAACTGGGCCTGACGCAACAGCGGAAGTGAAGGCCAGAGGCCATCATCCAATCACGACAGATCGCGACAAATAAGCAACAAAAACAAACTTCCCATAGGATCAAAAGACATCAATATTCAGGCCATGTTTCAACGTTAGCGTCGAGAATTCGTCGAGTTCTTCTTCACCAAGGGCAGCGCTCTGACAGTCACGATTGCATTCATCGTGGGGCAGCAATTCACAAGAATTGTTGATTCAGCCACCAAAGACCTCTTGATGCCACTCCTGAACGCCTTGGCTCCCAAGGGCAGCTTCGAAAATTTAAAATTGACTATTTCGGCGGCGCCATCGAGATTGGGAAGCTAGTTGACACCATCATCGAAGCCCTCTTGGTGGCCTGGATGCTGTTCATCATCCTCAAGGCGATCAAACGGATTGAGCGGCAAACCTCAGCATCCACCGAAGAATCAGGGCTGAGCTAGCAGATGGTTACAACCCACACAACCGGGTTCAGCAAATGTGATGGTTTCAGCGAGCAACCAACAGGAACGTTCAACCTGTGCCCCATGGAACGGATGAGACTGCAGCGGGCCTGAGATGGTGGGAAAAGCTTCCTGAGTATTAATGCGGATCCTGCGTTATCGCGGCAACAGCTACGCCAGCCCTGAACCGATCAACGCAGCACCCCGTGCCGGCGTGCGGTCTTACCGCTGGGTGCAGTACGCCATCCACAGCGACAACGTCGTCCCCCTGGAGCAACGCGAGGCAGCATCGAACGATCAGCAGCTGGCCGCCTGAGTCGGCTCAGCTGTGTTCGCGCAGGAAGGCGACCGTGGAGGCGAGCTCCTCGCTGAAGCGGTCGATCTCTTCAAAGGTACTGGTGAAGCTCAGGCTGGCCCGCGCTGAAGCCGTGACGTCATACAAACGGTGCAAGGGCTGACAGCAGTGGTGACCACTGCGGATGCAGATGCCAGACGCATCAATCAGCGCGGCAATGTCATTGGCATGCAGGCCATCCACCAGGAATGTGGCCAGGGCACCGCGGTCGGGCTGCTGATCCGGCGTCGGCCCCAAGACCCGCACACCATCAATGGCCTGCAGCCTGTTGAACAGATGCCGGGTGAGCTGAGCCTCCCAGGCCTGAATCGCCTCCAGACCAACTGCCTGCAGATAGCGAATTGCGGCACCCATGCCCACCGCTTCTCCAATGGCAGGGGTTCCAGCTTCGAACTTGTGGGGCAGCACCGCCCAGGTGCTGTGATCCAGGTAGACGTCCTGGATCATCTCCCCACCACCGAGGAAGGGAGGCATCTCCTCCAGCAGAGACTCCCGTGCCCAGAGGAAGCCCATGCCGGTGGGCCCGCAGAGCTTGTGGGACGAGCCGACAAGGAAGTCGGCCTCCATCGCTGCCACATCAATCGGCTTGTGGGCCAGGCTCTGGCATGCATCAACGAGCACGCAGGCACCAACGGCATGGGCCGCTGGGATCACCTGATCGAGGGGATTGCAGCAGCCGAGTGCATTGCTGATGTGCACCAGGCTCACCAGCCGGGTGCGCTGGCTGAGCTGGGCCTGGAAATCCTCCAAATCCAGCTCACCGGATTCGGTGATGCCGACATGACGCAGCACACAACCGGTGCGCTGGACCAGGAGCTGCCATGGCACCAGATTGCTGTGGTGCTCCATCACGGTGAGGAGAATTTCGTCCCCTTCCTTCAGGTTGGCGTCACCCCAGGTGCGCGCCACGAGATTGATCGCTTCACTGGCATTGCGGGTAAAGACGATCTCCCGGGAACTGGCGGCACCCACGAAGGCCGCAGTCGTGCTGCGGGCTGCTTCAAAAGCATCGGTGGCGCGGGCACTGAGCTGGTGGGCGCCGCGGTGCACATTGGCGTTGTCGCAGCTGTAGTACTGCTGCAGCGCCTCCAGCACCTGGCGGGGCTTCTGACTGGTGGCGGCGTGATCGAGATAAATCAGCGGCCGGCCATCGGGAGCCAGCTGCTCAAGAATCGGGAAGTCGGAACGATATCGAGAGGATAAATCCACGAAATCCGCACCAGATCGCGCTTTTGCGGTGATTGTCATGGGGCAAGGCTGCCCATCACGCGCTCCAGGGGACGCCAGGGCTGCGCAGCAGCAGGAAGCTGCTCGATCACCTCTTGACAGGCCCCGCGCAACAGCAGCGCGGTCGCCTCCACCGCGGCGATCCCACGACTCTGGAGATAGAACAGCTGATCGTCCTGGAGCTGAGACACGGTGGCGCCGTGGGCGCAGCGCACATCGTCCGCCACGATTTCCAGCTCGGGCTTGGTGTCGACCCGGGCGCGATCAGACAGCAGCAGGTTGCGGCTCAACTGCGCCGCATTGGTGCGCTGGGCATCGCGGGGAACACTGATGGCACCGTTAAAAATCGCGTGGGATTGGCCACCGGCCAGGCATTTCTGCAACTGATCCAACTCCCCTTCAGGCCCGTCGAAACGCACCGCGGTATGGGTAGCCAGCTGCTGTTCGGCGCCGGTCACCGCCAAGCCCTTGAGCACGGTCTGCGCTTGTCCATCCACCTGCACCACCCGGGGCTCCACCCGTCCAAAGCTCCACCCCTGAACGACCGAGGTGAGGGCATAGGAGCTGCGGGGCTCCTGCTCAACCGCCAGATGCGCCATCAACGACGAAGCGCCATCAGCCGTGGCCAGCACCCCATGCCGAAGTTGCGCCTCCTGCCCCAAATGCACTTCCAGCACGTGGCTATGGGCGGACGCACCCTCCGCCAACAACACCTGCAGCAACTCAAGCTCCGCCTTTTCCTCGAGCAGCAGTAACACCCGGGTGGCGTTCAACCCGGCACCCGCCGCGAGGACCAGTTCCAACGAACCCACGCGCCCCCGCACCCTGAGGGCCAGGATCTGCTGGGCTTTGGCGTGGTTGAACTCCACCGGCCAGGCCTGGGCGCAACCGCAGCAATCAAGGGTGTGGCCGAGGGCCTGCTTCAGCTCATCAGCATTGAGAACCGTGATCCCCTCCGGGAGGAGCTGCCCTGCCAAGGGATCGTCAGAACCGTTGAGCACCAGACGGGTCACCCCCTCCAAGCTGGGCGGGAGTGGTGCTGACATCGGTGACGCACTGGTCGGCAACGCCGACACAGCCGCAAGACGCTTGAGGTCGGTGAGCCGCCAGGACTCTTCCCGGCGGCTCGGCAGACCGAGGTGCTCCAATGCGGCGCGACCGCGCTCCTGCACCGGCGCCAGCACACTGCTCCCCATGATCAAGCAGCCCCCTGGGTGGCCAGCTCCTGATCCACCCAGTCGTATCCGGTCTGCTCCAGCTCAAGGGCCAGCTCCCGCCCGCCAGTGCGCAGAATCCGACCCGCAGCCATTACATGGACATAGTCCGGGGTGATCTCATCAAGAAGACGCTGGTAATGGGTGATCAACAGCGTGGCGTTGTCTTCCGTCGCCAATTGGTTCACTCCACCGGCAACGATGCGCAGGGCGTCGATATCGAGACCCGAATCGGTTTCATCGAGAATCGCCACCACAGGCTCAAGCAGCGCCATCTGCAGGATCTCGTTGCGC
>Ga0189289_10310_pt1 | contig 28944 bp, 17 predicted proteins | sample UW106minimetaG_FD_130313 | JGI IMG/M metagenome (GOLD analysis project Ga0189289, IMG submission 130313) | Marine microbial communities from the Costa Rica Dome - UW106 mini metaG | ecosystem: Environmental > Aquatic > Marine > Oceanic > Photic zone | place: Costa Rica: the Eastern Pacific...
AAGGCCAACGAACCCGAGTATGTGTTTCGAAGTGCTCTTAAGGGATCATCAGGAAAATCATCATTTTCATCTGAAATACCATCTCCATCGCCATCTACACTAGGCGTAACCTCTGGTATACTTCCTGTTTCAATCGCCTCCCAGGGATTCGCAGAAACATAAAAAATTAAATCATTAAAATCATCATCACTTCCAGTTGAACGCGTCATATCCTCAAAACCGTTCAATAACAATTGATTTCCAAAGTCTGCCAACTGTACAGTATGTTGACGCTTATTCGGATCACTTTCTACTGTATTGAAATCAATCCTTGAGAAAAACTTTGTCGCATTAACATCTACTCCTGTTCCTGTCCATGCATTTTGAAAAAGCACCCATGAAATGGTCTGTCCAGGGTCAAAATCCCCTAATTTTATTTTGTCTCCTGCATTAAGTTCTCCATATGAATTTACCAATGATGCATTGGGTAATACAACGAAAATTGAATCTATCTCACTAACGTTGGCTGGAGGATTGTTAGTTTCAAAAACATAATACCCTAAGGCATTGCGATAACCAGCACCCTCACCAACAAAAGTTACAGACACCTCACTGGATTCAATTACCTCAATATCAAGTTCATTCCCTGTGGTTAAATATTCTGGATTATACCAAGGCACTCTTCTGTCAGGAAGTGACGCACTAACACTATTGAGAAATTCTTGACTCAAATCATCCCCTTCATCTTCAAGATAATGAGGTAAGCCTTTCCAATGGCCTTCATTATAACTACCCATATAATAGTAATTGTCAGATATAGGAATTGGATCGAAATTCATTCGATTGTCATTATTAATAGACCTATCAGATGGCAGACCACCAAACTCCAAATTTATATATGGTGTCACATTTATCATTTTCTGATTGGCAAAACCGACACTATGTACATGAACAAATAAATTCTCTATATACGTTGGTATCTGGATTTGTGTATTTATATGTCCAGACGCATCAGTTAATGCTGACGCTAAATATACACCACCAAAGTCAGGATTATCTGTAAAGAAACTTACTTTTACCCCACGTAATGCTTGATTTTCAATGGACCTAACTTGTATCTCAACTTCAATCTCTTCGGTTGTATTATAATTGAAATCCCTAGGAATATTTAGTTTAGTAATATCGTTACTGGATTCCTCGGACTGCGGGTCTTCAATATTATTAGACTCAGGACTACAGGCACAAATACTAAAAACTAAGAGGCATAACACAAAATAACTTATTTTCATGATTCAAATTGATTTAATCATTTCATGAAATAAATTAAAATCCATATATGTGTTAGTTGTAATTCGCTCAATGACGGATTTAAGACGACTAGCGATCGTATAACTAGGACAAGTAAATCAACAACTTCATGGCTATAGTTAAATGCAAAAATTGAAATGCATTTTAGTATATTAGAGGCGTTAAAATTAGCAGTCTTTTCTGATGAATCTCAAACTATCCATTGTTTTAGTTGCCTTGACTTTTCTTTTTAGTTGCAACAACTCTAATCCTATTCCCGCATCACAAAAAGACCAAGCTTTAATTAACTATGTCAATACCTTTATAGGTACCGGTGGACATGGTCATACCTATCCAGGTGCTACGTTACCTTTTGGCATGATGCAACTGAGTCCAGATACACGCCTAGAAGGTTGGGATGGTTGTTCCGGTTATCATTACACAGATGAGTACATTTATGGCTTTTCGCATACACATTTAAGTGGAACAGGTATCAGTGACTTTGGGGATGTGCTCTTGATGCCAACAAACGAAATTAACTTTAATAATGGTGCCAATGGTAAAAAAGGGTATCGTGCTCATTTTAGTCATGATAATGAGTCTGCAGAGCCTGGTTTTTATAAAGTACATTTAGACTCTACAAATATTGATGTAGAACTAACAGTTTCGCTTAGAAGTGGAATTCATAAATATCAGTATCCTTCAAGTGACAACCAATATGTTGTATTGGATCTGCAGCATCGTGATAAGATTTTAAATCATAAAATTAATATGTTGAATGCTTATGAAATTAATGGTCATAGACATTCTTCGGCTTGGGCAAAAGATCAGCGTTTATTCTATCATATTAAGTTTTCTCAACCGATAAAAGACATCGTCTATGAAGGTGCTGATGGATTAGCAATTTCAAAAAATTACAAGTTTGAAAGTAAAAAAGCGATCTTATTATTTGATAATCCTAATAATGAACCACTACTTATTAAAACTGGAATTTCAGCAATAGATGAAAAAGGTGCTAGAGAAAATTTAATTGCTGAAATTGGCGATAAAGATTTTAATACGGTTAAAAAAGAAGCACAAGATCATTGGGAATCTCAGTTAGAGAAAATCGTTATTGAGGGAAATGATATAGATAGAAAGACCAATTTCTATACAGCCTTATATCATACTATGATTGCACCAAATCGTTATCAAGATGTAGATGGTCGTTATCGTGGTATGGACCTGGAGATTCATCATGCAGATTTTGACTATTATTCGGTGTTTTCACTTTGGGACACCTATCGCGCTGCACACCCTCTGTATACAATAATTGAGCAAAATCGCAGCAATCATTTTATTAACACGTTTTTGGCTAAATACGATGATGGTGGTCTTATGCCTATGTGGGATTTAGCGGGTAATTATACGGATTGTATGATTGGCTATCACGCTGTTCCGGTCATTGCTGATGCATTTTTAAAAGGCATTAGAGACTATGATACTCAAAAAGCTTTTGAAGCGATGAAACATTCTGCAACACGCGATAAGTTTGGATTGAAAGCCTATAAAGCTTTCGGATTTATCCCCGTTGATGAAGAAAGTGAGTCTGTTTCTAAAACTTTAGAATATGCCTACGATGATTGGACCATTGCACAGATGGCAAAGTCCATGGATAAATCTGAGGATTATGAAACCTACATTCAACGTGCTCAATATTATAAGAATGTCTTTGACCCGGAAACAAAATTTATGCGAGGAAGATTCAGAAACACATGGTTTGCACCTTTTGATCCCTATGAAGTAAATTTCAATTATACCGAAGCTAACTCTTGGCAATACAGTTTTTATGTGCCTCAAGATATTTCAGGATTTATGGAATTGCTTGGCGGAAAAGAACAGCTCGAATCTCAACTTGATGAATTATTCAATGCAAAAACAGAAACTTCAGGTAGAGACCAATCTGATATCACTGGTTTAATAGGACAATATGCACATGGAAATGAGCCAAGCCATCATATGGCCTACCTCTATAATTTTGTGGGGCGTCCTGATAAGACTATGGAAAAAGTTCATCAGATTTTAACCGAATTATACAAGAATAAACCTGACGGCATTTCGGGTAATGAAGACTGTGGACAAATGAGTGCTTGGTATGTGTTTTCATCTATGGGCTTTTATCCAGTAACACCAGGAAGTAATCAATATATCATTGGAACTCCACTTTTTGATAAAGCATCTATTAACTTAGAAAATGGTAATACATTTACTGTAAAAAGTTATGACTTAAGTGATACTAACAAGTACATTGAATATGTGTATTTGAATGGGGAACAATTGGACCGATCGTACATCTTTCATCACGAAATAATGAACGGAGGGACTTTAGAATTTTACATGAATGACAACCCAGCAGTTTGGGGAAGTAGAGATGAACAGCTGCCATCAACAGAAATTACAGATCATATCATTTTACCTTCTCCTTACATTGAAGAAGGAGACATCACTTTTAGAGGGGAAACAGAAGTGGTGTTGAATATATCAGAGCAAGACGCTACGATTTATTATGCGCTTGATGATTCAAATTTTATACAATACAAGGCACCTTTTATCATCTCTAAAGATACTGAAGTGCGTATGTACTCTGAAAAAGGTAATTTAAAAAGCCCTATTTTAATGACTCCATTTTTTAAAATAGATCCAAATCTTAGTATCATCTTAGAAAGCGAATTCGCCAATCAGTATTCCGCAGGTGGTAATGATGCGCTGATTGATGGCATACGAAGCACAAAAAATTACCGCACGGGAAGCTGGCAAGGCTATCATGATCGCGATATGATTGCCACAGTTAATTTAGGATCTTTAAAAGATATTACTTCAGTGAAAGTTAATTTCTTACAAGATCAAGGGGCTTGGATTTTTTACCCTACTGAAGTACAATGCTTGATCTCCACGGACAATAAAAGCTTTAAAGTATTAGCACCTCAAAAAATAGATGCATCAAAACAAAATAGCCAACTCGAAATAAAAACCATAAAATTTAATATCCCAAAAGGTGAGTATCAATATGTAAAAATCATTGCTAAAAAAATGGGAAAAGTGCCCAAATGGCATTTAGGCTATCCATATGATGGACGAAGTTGGATTTTTGTGGATGAAATTTCAATTAAATAAAAGACTAACAAATCAATATAAATGCACAATCAAAATAATAAATCGGCCTTAGCAACCTTAGTCACTGTCTTCTTTTTCTGGGGATTTTTTGCAGCGTCTAATAACATCTTTATTCCATTCTGTAAAACCTATTTTAATATTGACCAGTTTCAATCGCAGTTGGTTGATTTTGCCTTTTATGGAGCCTATTATATAGGTGCCCTGTTATTATTCATTTTTTCGAGTTTTATTAAAAAGGATATTCTTAATATTTGGGGCTACAAGAATGGCATTATTTACGGTCTTTTAATTTCTACTATAGGCTCGATAATTATGTATTTAGTAGTCAATGGTGCTGAAAAAGGTCAGACTGAAATCTTCTATTTTGTACTTTTTGCACTTTTCATTGTTGCCTTGGGCTTTTCCTTACAACAAACGGCTGCAAATCCTTTCGCCATTGCCTTAGGCGATCCTCAAACGGGCTCGCATCGACTAAATTTAGCAGGTGGTATCAATTCCTTCGGAACTACGATTGGACCGCTCGTTGTATCCTATATTATTTTTGGTGCTGCTGCACTTTCAAACGAGGAATTTACCAATAAAATTTTAAACGATGAAATTTCATTGAAAACGGTGCAAACTCTTTATATAGGTATCGGTATTCTGTTCTTAGTGGCTGCTAGCTTATTTTATTTTTCAAAGCAATTACCATCACTGAAATCAGATTTAGCTTTTGAACCTGCCAACAAAGCCCGAAACTTACTTATCATCTTAACCCTTGTGATTATAAGCTGCTTTGGCTATATATTCAGCACCTACAAAGGTAATTCAGAAGCTACTGAAAGTATTGAACAAACACGATTGCTACTCCTATTTGTTGCACTTTTAGCGGTAGTTGCAACTGTTTTTGTCGCCTACTCTAGTGCAGCAAAAAATGATAAAGGTTGGGGTGCAATGAAATATCCGCAACTGGTTTTAGGGATGTTAGCCATTTTCATGTATGTCGGTGTAGAGGTAACCATTGGAAGTAATCTTGGTGAATTACTAAAGCAAGAGATTGAGACCTCTGGACTTAATTCACTTGGTCTTCCAGTGCTTAATGATTCGCAACTCGGAATTTATATATCCTTATATTGGGGTGGACTTATGATTGGTCGTTGGGTTGGTGCCATAACAGTTTTTGACCCAAGTAAAGGCCTTAAGAATGTTCTTCTAATCATCGTTCCATTTATTGCATTTGGAGTTATTTTAACCGTTAACTACATTGCTGGGAATGAATTTTCGGCTAAAGAAATTCTATTTTTTGCCGTTTGTATCGCTATTCAGGTATTAGGCTTTTTCTTAGCTAGAGATCGTCCGGTTAAAACCCTTAAAGTATTTAGCCTTTTAGGTATGCTAGGAATGCTCATTGGATTATTTGCTTCTGGAAATGTTGCGCTATTTGCATTTTTATCTGGTGGCCTCTTCTGTTCTATCATGTGGCCATGTATATTCACGTTGAGTATTGCAGGCCTTGGAAAGTACACATCTCAAGGATCCGCATTTTTAATTATGATGATTTTAGGTGGTGCCATCATTCCCCCACTACAAGGAAAACTTGCAGATGTATTTTCAATTCAATCTTCTTATTGGATAGCGGTAGGATGTTTTACCTACTTATTGTTCTATGCCTTTAGAACTAAAACAATTTTAGATAAGCAAGGTGTTGAATACTAAAATCTAATTATTATGAATCGAAGAAAGTTTATTAAAAATACAGCTTTGACCAGCGCAGGGATAGCTATAGGATCTAGTCTTGCAAATTGCAAAAACAAATCTACTCATTCAACAGAAATCAATGCCCTTACAACTGGAGCTAATGTTAAATCAAAATTGCCATTAGTCATTGCCACTTGGTCTGTAAAAGAAGCTACAGCCAAGGCTATGGAGGTCTTAGATGCTGGTGGAAATGCGCTGGATGCAGTTGAACAAGGTTGTAAAATTGAAGAAGCCAATGAAAAAGGTCAATCTGTTGGAAAAGGTGGCTTACCTGATCGTGATGGAAAGGTTACCTTAGATGCCTGTATAATGGACAAGCATGGTAATTGTGGTGCTGTGGTTTATCTCCAAAATATCACACATGCTGTTTCTGTTGCCAGGAAAGTTATGGAAGACACACCACACGTTATGCTCGCTGGTGAAGGCGCAAAGCAATTTGCAATATCAAAAGGGTTTGAACCAGAAGATCTATTAACTGAAGCCTCAAAAGAAGCCTGGGAAAAATGGAAAGTAGAAGCCAAATATAAACCCATTATCAATATCGAGAATCACGATACAATTGGCATGTTAGCGATTGACAAAAATGGTGATATTTCAGGTGCTTGTACAACAAGTGGTCTGGCATACAAAATGGGAGGACGTGTTGGCGATTCCCCAATTATTGGCTCAGGTTTATTTGTGGACAATGAAATCGGTGCTTGTGTTGCCACTGGATTAGGAGAAGAAGTTGTAAAAACCGTTGGTAGCTTTTTAGTTGTAGAACTTATGCGTCAAGGTAAATCCCCACAAAAAGCTTGCGAAGAAGCTATAAGCAGAATTGTTAATAAGCCCAATAGCAACTACAAAGATTTTCAAGTAGGTTATATTGCCGTTAATAAAAAAGGAGAAACAGGAAGTTACTCAATTCATCAATGGTTTAGTATGACTAAATTTCAAAATGGAGTTAACGAACAGATACAATCTGACTACTTTTTAAAGACCTAAAACCATTTTACGGTTACCTTGGCCAACTTTTCCTTAAAGCGACTATATGGGGGAAATAGCAATTCGTTGATCCCAAAGGTGTATTGTTTAACGATAGCTCGTTGATTGCTAAACGCCTTAAATCCATAAACCCCATGGCTTTTCCCAATTCCACTATTATTCACGCCACCAAATGGTAAATTATGATTAGTATAATGTACTACATTATTATTAATACAGGTACCGCCAGCTTTTGTCTTTTTTATAATATGCTGTATGGTTGAACGCGTTTTACTGTAGATGTATAAGGCCAAAGGTCGTTCCTTGGCATTTATATACGCAATAGCTTCTTCCAATGAATTATAAGTCACAATTGGTAAAATAGGACCAAATATTTCTTGGTTTAGTAAAGTGGATTCCTCACTTAAATTCGAAATTAGTATTGGAGCAATAAATTGTGTTGACGCTTCAGTCTCACCCCCAACTTCAATTTTTGCACCTAAGTCCTCCGCATTCGCAATATAAGATTTTAACCTTTCAAAGTGCTTAGAAGACACAATTCTGCCATATGAGCTAGAACTTTTAGGCGCTGATGAGAAATAGTAGGTAATCCATTTTTTGCAGGCCTCTACGAACTTACTTTTAATCCCTTCATCAATTAGAACGTAATCTGGAGAAACACAAATCTGTCCTGCATTCATAAACTTACCCCAAATAATTTTTTTAGCTGCCTTATCGAGGTTCGCCGATTTATCTACAATTGTTGGAGACTTTCCTCCAAGCTCTAAGGTCACCGATGCTAAATGTTTTGCCGCTGCGGTCATTACTATCTTACCAACATTTGGTGATCCAGTAAAGAAAATGTGATTAAACGGCAATTCCAACAACTGTGTTGAGGCCTCAACTTCACCTTCGACCAAAGCTACCTCGGTTTCATCAAATAGATCATCAACAATAGTTTTCATTAATGCCGAAGAGTGTGGTGTCATTTCAGATGGTTTAACAATAATGTTATTGCCAGCTGCTAGTGCAGATACTAACGGTCCAAAAGTTAGATTAAACGGAAAATTCCATGGAGATATAATTAAACAAACACCTTTTGGTTCATGGAGATAGTAAGAACTTGAACCAATCATTGCCATCGGTGTTTTTACTTTTTGCTGGCGCATCCACTTATGTAAATACTTTTTGGCGTGTTTTATTTCACCCACAATTTGATAAATCTCAGTTAATTCAGATTCTACTTTGGGTTTACCAAGGTCCTTCTGTAATGCTTCTATAATTTGTTTTCGATACGTTTTTTCTATCGCAAATTGAAGTTTATTTAACTGATCAATTCTATACTTGTAATTGGTACTTCCTATTTTGAGCTGCCTGTTTTTTTGCTTTTGGAATAATTTTAAGTAAGGGTTAATCTCAATATCCACCATAATTATACTTTAATATTTAATTATTCATTATTAGGATGCATTTCATCGATGTTATTAGCAAACCTATGTATTTGATCTAAATCTTTGAGTTTTTCATCTATGAAAACAGCGTTTTTGTTGGTCTACGAGCCGAATTTGTGCAGTTCATCGATATTTTCAACTTACACATGTCAATCATCTAATTATCGTCTTGTTTCATCCAAAAATTTCATCTCCTGTATGCAATTGGTTGTTTCTTTGAATCGAAGTTAAAACAAAAAATAATTTAACAGTAATGAAAAAAGGTTTAATCGTTATAGCATTTTTAACTGTATCTCTTGCAGGATTCGCTCAACAAGCGTTACCAAGTAATACTCATGCTGACCTTATTGCAACTGTTAAAGCTGAAAAGCCTGAAACAAAAAAATCAATTATTTCTGCTAAGCTAAAAGCAAAAGTTTTAAAAATAAATCGTAAAAAGAGTAACGAAATTATAAGTATCAAAGCTTATAGAAAAAGTCTTCAAATTAAGGTTAAGACTGTTAAGCTTTGCTAATTAATATGCTATTAACCATTGAAAAGCCGAGACATAAGTTTCGGCTTTTTTTGTTGCGGATTTTCAAGTAAGTGTCAATGAATGGTCTTAAAAAATAAGCCATATCTGTCTAACGCCTAATAAATACCATTCATCGAAGTTTCTACCGAAGTTTGTCGAAATATCCAGGCAACTACTTAAATCCCATTGTTTCTTTAAAGTATAAAAAACATGTAATAGTGATGAAAAAAGATTTAATCATATCAATATTGTTAACCACTTCCTTAGCAGGGTATTCGCAGCAGGATTTAGGGTCTGCAAATGGTGTAAATCTTTGTCAAATCATTAAAGTAGACAGATCAGAGGCGGCTAAAAAAGTAAGTACCGCAAAAGTTAAAACACAGTTGTTAAAAATAAACAAAAAGAAGAGTAATGAAATTATAAGTATTAAAGCTTACAGAAAAAGTCTTCAAATTAAGATAAAGACCATTAAGCTTTGTTAAATAGAATGCTATTAACCGATAACAGCCGAAACAGTGTTTCGGCTATTTGTCTAATGTGTTGAATAAAACAGAAAAACTTATAATCAGAGCAACTCTATCAAATTGAGATGGTAAAAAAGGCATACACATAGACCTTAAAATCAAAACTCATTAAAAACACAACTCTAAGCTCTAGAAGGGACTTGGAACGACAGATAACAGAATTACTATATGCACTAACAAGCCTATCTAGGTTAAACCTCATGGGCATAGCTTAAACGTAAAACTATAAAAGGAAGCGACTTCTTTCTTTTACTCAATTAATATTTTAATGCACATGTAAAAAATTACCTCTCACCCATTTATTGCATAAATTATAATATAATTGGCTAGTTTTAAGCTGTATTAAATACCTTTAAGCAATATGTCTATTCGCTATTTGTTAATCCCGCAATTATTATTTGTACTGCAAATAACCAATGGCTTTTCACAATCTATTCCAGATCTTAAGATTTTAGATACTATTCCGTCAGATGAAGAAAAATTAAATATTCTGGCTCCAATTATCAACAGTAAGTTGTACTCAAATCCAAAGCAAATCGCATTTTATGCCAAGGTTTATGATTCTATTGCCAAAAAAATAGACAACCCCAAAATTAATGCTACCGCTCTAAATTTTAAAGGGATGGCACATTATGTTGTTGAAGAATACGATAGAGCGATAACCTATTATCTAAAAGCTACAAGAATTCTAGAGCAATTACCACCAAGTGCTGAACTCGCAAGTATTTACAATAATTTAGCTGCTTGTACTTTAATAAGAAATGACCTAGAAAAAACAGAGGAATATTACTTAAAATCATTGTCAGTCTCTGAAGTAATTAACGACCGCCCATGGATTGCAAACACCAATAATAATTTGGCGATGTTGTATTCACAACACAAGCTTTATGACAAGGCAGAAGCAGCAATTAAAAAGGCCATTCCATATTACAAAGAAGTTAAAGACTCTATAAAACTAGGCATAACGTACATGAACTATGGTAATGCCATGCTTTTTTCTGAACACTTTAATGAGGCCACTAAGCATTACCAAAAGGCTGTTGAACTGGTTACAGCAAAGCAAATCCCATTATTACATGCCGTTTCTAAAACTGGCATTGGTATTAGTGCTACCAAAAATAAAGACTATCAAAAAGCATTAGCCTATTTAACCGAAGGTGTAACCATCGCTAAAGAAATTAAACATGATGAACAATTAATGGAGTCTTATAATGCCTTGGGTGATTATTATTCTGCCACAAAAAACTACAAAGAGGCCTATAATATGGCTATAACAGCCCAAGATCTTAAAGACTCTGTACTCTCTCGACAACAAGACGCAAATATGGCCCAAGCGCTGACCAAATTTGAAACCGAAAAAAAAGAAGCGCAACTTAAAGTCGTAACCCTTGAAGCAGAAAAAGCAAAACAACAACAACGTCTATTTTTAATTCTGGCTATATCTGGTTTATTATTTACAGGATTGATTGGGTACTCTTATCAAAAGAATAAGCAAAAGAATAAGCAACTCGCCAAGCAAAAAGAATTACTAGAGAAAACCGTAGACGAAAAAAATACACTCCTACGAGAAACGCATCACAGAGTAAAAAACAGTTTTCAAATAGTATCATCCTTACTCTTCCTTCAGTCTAAGAACATAAAAGACAAAGAAGCACAATTGGCTATTAAGGAAGCGCAGAATCGTGTACGCTCTATGGTATTAATACACCAAAAATTATACAGTAAAGATGAGCTTGTTGGTATTGAAACCCATGAGTATTTTCAAGATCTGTTACAAGATATTTTTGACAGTCACAAAGAACATTCTAATGGACTTAAATACAATTTAGATATTGAATCTATGGTATTAAATATTGAGACAATTACACCAATCGGTCTAATCCTTAATGAACTTATTGTAAATGTACTGAAGCATGCCTTTACAGATAAAAATCAAGATGGTTTAATCCGTGTTCAATTTAAAAAAGAAGATGAGCATCTCGTTTTAAAAGTAATCGACAATGGAAATGGATTATCGGCTGATAAGAAAGACTCTTCATTCGGTTTAAAACTCATCAATGCCTTAGCAAAAAAACTAAAAGCTACTTTTTTACTTAGGGAAAATAAAGAAAGAGGAACAGAAGCTATGTTACAAATTAGAAAGTATGACATGTTATAAACGGGCCTATGAAATCATTACAGATATATCTTGTTGAGGACGAACCTCTTATTGCTGAAACCATTAAAACGCTTCTAGAAGAAGAAGGTTATGTAATTTGTGGTGAAAATGACAATGCTAAAGCGGCTATTTTCGACATCGAACAGCTTAAACCCGATCTCATTATCGCAGATATTATGTTAGATGGTAATTTAGATGGTGTAGATATGATGAACCATATCAATAAAAGGTTTGATATTCCGTTTATTTATTTAACCTCACTGTCCGATCAAATGACCTTAAAGCGCGTAACACAAACCCATCCTTCAGGATTTATTGTAAAACCTTTTAATGAAAATACTTTGGTAGCTAATATCGAACTCGCCTACCAAAAATATAAAGCTTCTGTTTCAAGTGTGACCGCAAATGCACATGTTGATTCTATTTTTATAAAAACTAAAGGAGAACTCGTTAAAGTCGCTGTAGATGAAATCTTGTATTTAGAAGCTTATGATAATTATTGCAAACTCTACACCTCCAAAAAAAAACTACTCATCAGTCATACAATGAAATATGTGTCAGAAAAATTACCGCAACAGCCTTTTTTAAAAGTACACAGATCTTACATTGTCAACTACACTAAAATTGATTCACTACAAGAAGGGTATGTATTTATTTCTGGGTATAAAGTTCCTGTTAGTCGAACATATAAAGACAATTTGATGCAACACCTTAATCTCTTGTAAATTTTCACTTCTCTAAATTTGCCGTTGGCTAAATAAATTATTCTACACACCCATTTTTAATTCATGCTGTTGTTAGAGTATCTACATTCGCAGAAAACAAGAAGATGCTCTCTAAACACAAAGACAAAACCATTACACTAACTACAGATTATGAAGGTCATTTTAAACTCACTATTACTGATCGAAAAGGTATGCTATTATGTTCAGAATATATATGTAGTAAAAACCAATGTATTGTCTTAAAGGGATTTTCCTTGAATGAGCATAGCGTAACCATTGCACCAATAGGATAAATACTATGAAAAATACATTTTATAGTATATTGTTAATTCATGTCCTTATGACTTCATACGCTCCTGTATTTGGTCAAGCATTAAATTTCTTTCATTATGGTTTAAAAGATGGCATCTCCCAGCAAACCATTAGATGTATTGAAAAAGACTCTCGTGGTCTTATTTGGATTGGAACTCAGGACGGTCTCAATAGATTTGATGGTCGTAATTTTAAGGTGTTTAGACATAGCGCTAATGATACACTAGCTATTAAAGGAAAGTTTATTAATGATATTTTAGAAAATAGTGATGGAACAATTTGGGTAGGCACTGCCAATCATGGGGTGAGTTATTATGATCCCAATAAGGATGTGTTTGTTAGAACTTCGATTCAAAGTGGCAACTGCTCAAGTCTATCTAAAGATCTTAAAGGTAATATATATGCTACTTTTTTAGATAAATCGCCTGTTCAATTCAAAAAAAGAGAAAGCCGCTACGAGGCAGAAACACTGCTTAAAAACACACTTTATGAGGAGAATTTGTCGAGTAGTCTTGTTATAAATAGCAAATTATATTTAGGAACATCCACAGGCTCGGTTATCGAAGTTGACCTAGATCAAAATGAGTTGGTTAAGCGACATACATTTGATAAAATTGGCATCATAGACGAAATGTTATTTATAGAAAATCATCTTCTAATAGGATCTTCTCGCGGCCTATACACACTCAATTCAAATAATGAATTAAGCACTATTGATTTAGGCACAATCTCCAACCAGTCTATAGAAAATATTGTTGTAGAAGCAATTACCGTTGTTGAAGACAAGCTTTATGTAGGAACAGACAATGGCTTTTTCGTATTGAATGAATTTTCTGTAGCAACTCCTTTCAAAAATGTAACTCACTATATTGGAGATAAAGCTAACAGAAATACCATCACTTCTAATCGTGTATATGATATTTTAGTAGACGATGCTCTAATATGGATTGGCACCAATAATCTTGATGTAGCATCAATACAACCACCAGTATTTAAAACAATAAATACCTCTTCAGCACCGCGTTTAAATAACAACTACGTATTTTCAATCTTCAGGACTCCAAGTTATTTATTTGTTGGCACTAGGGATGGTCTTAATTGTATTGATACAAATGGAAAAGTAACACTAATTACCAAAGAGAATACTAATCAACAATTAGCATTTAACGTAATTAGAGGCATGGCGCTAGATCAACAGAATAATTTGTGGTTGGCTACTACTAAGGGTGTTTCAGTCATATCTCTTAATAATTTTAATCCAGAAAAACCTATCATCAGTTCCATTTATAATGAACCAGGTAACGAATCTTCTTTAAGCGAAAATAAAACACGTTCCATTTTTGTTGATCACCAAAATTCTATTTGGATCACAACATATGGTGGTGGTTTAAATCGTTTTACAGGGCATTTAGGGGGAAAAATCTATACTTTTGAACGCTACCGCAACGGTCCCTCTAAAAATTCTCTCAGTTCTAACATGGTGTTTCATATCACACAAGACGACAGTGATACCTATTGGATTACTTCAGAGAATGGTCTAAATAAACTTCAATTTGAAAATGAGAATTACCTAAATCCTAATTTTGAAAGATTTGTAGCAGATTCAAAAGACACTAAAGCACTTCAGAGTAATACCACTTTACAGAGTTACATAGATAAGAACGGTACTCTATGGATTGCCACACAAAATGGACTCCACAAATATGATAAAACCACTAATAATTTTAAGCATTACAATGAACAAAATGGCTTATCTAACACCTACGTTTATGCTATTCTCGAAGACCAAGACCAAAAATTATGGGTTTCTACTAATGATGGTCTGTTCAGATTTGATAAACAAAAAGAACTATTTACAAAATTCTCACTCAATGATGGTGTGCAGAGTACGGAATTCAATCTTGGGGCTTCGTTTAATGATAAAGAATCTAATACCCTTTATTTCGGTGGGATTAATGGTTTTAACGCCTTCAATCCTTCTAATATCAGCTCTTTAGACGCAGAAGGCAACTTAATGTTTACTGAGTTGGCCATAAATGGCAAAGCAATAAATCCAATTATTGCATCTAAAAATTTAAAACATGCTATTAGTAAAACCCAATCAATAACCTTAAGTCACTTAGATTTTCCATGTGTTTTAAAATTTTCAGATACTGATTTAAGACCTAGAAAAAGCACCTCTTTTGACTATAAACTAAACGGTACTGATTGGAATCCAACCAATTCAACTCAAGAAATCCAATTATTAGATCTTCCAAAAGGGAAGCATATACTACAAGTAAGAGGAAAATCTAGAGATGTTATTTGGAACCAAGAGCCACTTCAATTAAAAATAACTGTAGTACCATCTTGGTATAAAAGTGATTTAGCATATCTATTTTACCTATTATCATTTCTAGGTCTAGTTTATGCGTTTTATCGTATTAATTTACAACACCAAATTGCAGGACAAGAATCGAAACGACTTCAAGATCTTGACGATTTAAAGTCTCGTTTTATCACCAATATCACCCATGAATTTAGAACTCCACTTACAATTATTTTAGGGTTTTTAGATAATTTAAAAGAGCAGTTCTCTGAAAAGGAAGACATCAACTTTTCGTTGGAAACGATTGAACACAATAGTCATAATCTATTAGATCTTGTTAATCAAATGTTAGATTTAGCAAAACTTGAAAAAGGTCAGCTCAATCTCAATCTAATTCAAAATGATATTTCGGCATTTACAAAGCACCTATTGACTAGCTTTAAAAGTATTGCAACCGATAAAGGAATTGATTTAAAATTTAACGCCGAACCAATCAAAATTGTTATGGATTATGATTCTGAAAAGATCCGTCAAATTTTAACCAACCTCATTTCAAACGCTATAAAATTTTCCAAGCAAGATTCTACTGTACATATTGAACTTACAACGCTAAATACTTCAATGCTTCAAATTACAATTAAGGACCAGGGATATGGGATTTCGGCTAAAGCCTTACCCTTTATTTTTGATCGTTTTTACCAAGTAGAACATACAGGTCATAAAATCCCACAAGGTACAGGAGTTGGTCTAGCCCTCACTAAAGAGTTAGTTGAATGTTTGAATGGTTATATTGAAGTTGACTCTAAAATCAATGGAGGAACGCGCTTTACGATCTTATTACCCATTACAAATACGGCAACCAAAACGACCATTAATTTTGACAAAAGCCAATTTAACATTGGGACTATCGTCCCTCAATTAGAAAATCTTAGCACCGATAAAGACGCTAATTCAGTACTTATTGTAGAAGACAATAATGATATGGCTCACTACATTGCATCTTGTATTAAATCAGATTACAACATTAACTTTGCCAAGGACGGCCAAGAAGGATTAGAAATGGCTAATCAGCAAATTCCAGACATAATTATCACAGATGTGATGATGCCGATTATGGACGGTTTTGAATTAACCCAAAACCTACAAGATAATTCCAATACCAATCACATCCCAATTATTATGCTCACCGCCAAAGGGATGCAAGAAGACCGTTTAGATGGTATTTTAAGTGGTGCTGATGTCTACCTAACCAAGCCATTCCATAAGAAGGAACTACAATTACGTATGCAAATGCTTATTGCTAAACAAAAAAAGCTGCAGGAACGATATACCGTTAAAACAATTGTAGAACAAAAAGAAGAACAACCTAAAACAAGTGATAAAAAACTTGTTTTTTTAAATACCGTTGTTAATACTATTCATGAGCACTTAGAAAATGTAAATTTTGGACCCACAGAATTGGCTGAATGTTTAGCTATGAGCGATTCGCAACTCTATAGAAAGCTCAAGGCACTTTCGAATACCAGTACTGCTATTTTCATGAGAAAAGTGCGTTTAGAAAAAGGTAAAACTCTATTAAAGCGCACTGATTTATCCGTCGCAGAAGTCGCATATGCCGTTGGATTTAATGACCCAAATTGGTTTAGCAAGACCTTTAAAGAAGAATTTAATGAAAGCCCCAGTGAATTTCGCAAACAATTTATTTATAACCACTTTTAAAGTATTTAATCTGATAATCGTAGTTAATTCCTTTTGTTTGACAGAATACTCCATGTTTTTGAAAAAATAATCTAGGTCGTTTTTAAAGTTAAAAGATAATTTTGAGTAGCTACTAATTTCAAAATTATAATCACATGAAAACGTCATCCCTTCTCGTATCGCTTCTAATTATCAACTCCAGCTTTTTAGCAGGACATTTTTCAACGCAATTATTAGGAAATTTAAATCCGTTAATACTGGGGGGATCTGAACTTATTCTAGGTGTTATATACTATTTCCATACCGTATTGAAAGATGTAAGAAATGCTTTTGATGTAAATATTACATTGTAGCTACCCTAAAACTTGATTACAAAAACACCTCTTTCAATTAAAAATTTATCAAAGGCTAATTGGCCTTTAATTTACACATGGCATAATTGATTGTCTTCAATTATATATTTTGAGCAAAGAAAGCCGGATTAGAGAACGGCTTTCTTTTTATTCAATTTTTCACTACACAATTTTTCATTTCGAAATTTAAGTTTTGTAGTTTTATAGACTTCAAAATACTCAAATATGTCCGATAAAAAACGCCTCTTTTTAGTTGATGCCTATGCCTTGATTTTTAGAGGATATTATGCGTTTATTAAAAACCCAAGAATAAACTCTAAAGGCGAAGATACCTCAGCCATAATGGGTTTTATGAATTCTCTTCTCGATGTTATAAAAAGAGAACGCCCAGATCACTTGGCGGTGTGTTTTGATAAGGGTGGAAGTACAGACCGTGTTCAAATGTTTGAAGCTTATAAAGCCAATCGCGATGAAACACCTGAAGGTATAAGAACCGCCATACCTCATATTCATAATATTCTTAAGGCCATGCATATTCCAATTATGGTTAAAGAGGGTTATGAAGCAGATGATGTTATAGGGACGCTATCACGTCAAGCAGAAAAGGAAGGATACAACGTCTTTATGGTAACCCCAGATAAGGATTTTGCACAATTAGTTACGGATAATATTTTCATGTATCGCCCTGTTTTTGGCGGTGGTTACGAAACTTGGGGAATTCCTGAAGTACAAAAGAAATTTGAGGTGGAGACTCCAGATCAAGTGATCGATTTTTTAGGAATGATGGGAGATGCAAGCGATAATATCCCGGGACTTCCTGGTGTCGGTGAAAAAACCGCAAAAAAATTCATCAATCAGTTTGGAAGTATGGAAGGGCTTTTAGCCAATACGGATCAATTAAAAGGAAAGATGAAGGAAAAGGTTGAAGCCAATGGTGAATTAGGTTTACTTTCTAAAAAATTAGCAACCATTATGCTCGATGTACCCGTTGAATTTGATGCTAAAGACTTTGAGCTTGATCACCCAGATATTGAAAAAGTAAAGGAAATATTTCAAGATTTAGAGTTTAGACGACTTACTGATAATTTTATAAAAACTTTTTCACCTGATGCTACTATTCCTTCAAAATCCGCTACTCAAAAGGATCTAACAACTGAGCCAAGTCCAACACAGAATCAAACTGCTGGTGCTGGACAGTTTTCACTTTTTGGTGGCAATGGCACTACCGAAGAAGTTTCCACCCATTACCAACGTAAAACTGTTAAAAACACATCACACTTTTATCAAAGCATTGCTTCAGGCATGGCAACCAAGCTCTTCGTTAAAAACCTAATGAATCAAGCTTCAGTTTGTTTTGACACTGAAACCACAAGTTTAGATCCTTTAGAGGCTCAATTGGTTGGTATTGCTTTCTCATGGGAAGCTGGTAAGGGATTTTATTTACCTTTTCCTGAAGATAGAAATGAAGCACAATTACTGATTGAGGAGTTACGCCCCTTCTTTGAAAATGAAACGGTTGAAAAAATTGGGCAAAATTTAAAGTACGATATTAAGGTTTTAGCCAAATACAATATTGAGGTAAAGGGTAAATTATTTGACACGATGATAGCGCATTATTTAATTAACCCAGATATGCGTCACAACATGGATGTCTTAGCAGAGACTTATCTTAATTACACTCCAATCTCAATTACAGAGCTTATAGGTAAAAAGGGGAAGAATCAATTATCAATGCGAGATGTCCCTCTAGAGAAACAAACAGAATACGCAGTAGAAGATGCTGACATAACCCTTCAACTTAAAGAACATTTTGAAAACGAACTCAATGAAGCCAACACTCAAAAACTCTTTGACGAAATTGAGATTCCGCTACTTCGTGTTCTAGCCGACATGGAATTAGAAGGTATTAATTTAGACAAAGACTTCTTAGACGCTCTCTCTGAACAACTCAATAGGGATATTGTCAATCTAGAAAAAAGTATTTATGAAGCTGCTGGTGAAGAATTCAATATAGCATCACCCAAGCAATTAGGGGTTATACTCTTTGAAAAGATGAAACTGGTAGATAAGCCGAAAAAGACCAAAACCGGTCAGTATTCTACTGCAGAAGATGTTTTAAGCTATTTAGCAAAAGATCATGAAATCATTAGAAACATCTTAGACTTTAGAGGCCTAAGTAAACTAAAAAGCACCTATGTTGATGCTTTACCAGAACAGGTGAATGCACAAACACATCGTGTGCATACCGACTATATGCAAACCGTTGCTGCAACTGGACGACTGAGTAGTAATAATCCTAATTTACAGAATATACCAATACGCACCGAACGCGGTCGCCAAGTTAGAAAGGCCTTTGTTCCTAGAAGTGAAGATTATATTTTACTAGCAGCCGATTACTCACAGATAGAACTTCGAATTATCGCTGCTTTAAGTAAAGAGGAAACGATGATTGAAGCCTTTAAAAATGGCGAAGATATTCATACCTCTACAGCTTCAAAAGTGTTTAATGTACCTTTAAATGCAGTTACCAGAGAACAACGTAGCAATGCCAAAACCGTAAATTTTGGAATTATTTATGGGGTTTCAGCCTTTGGGTTAAGCAATCAAACCAATCTAACCAGAAGTGAGTCTAAGGAATTAATCGATACTTATTATGCAACCTATCCAAAACTTAGAGATTATATTCAAGACCAAGTGGATTTTGCTAGGGATAATGGCTATGTGCAAACAGTTTTAGGTCGTCGTCGATATTTAAAAGACATTAATTCTCGTAATGCGGTAGTTAGAGGTGCTGCAGAACGAAATGCGGTTAACGCTCCAATTCAAGGAAGCGCTGCGGATATTATAAAGATTGCGATGATTGGAATACACCGCAAATTACAAACAGGAAATTTTAAGAGTAAAATGTTGCTTCAAGTTCATGATGAACTAGTGTTTGACGTTTATAAGCCTGAGCTAGAAACAATGAAAACACTCATAATAACTGAGATGGAAAATGCTTACAAGCTTTCTGTACCTTTAGATGTAGATTTAGATATTGGTGAGAATTGGTTGGAAGCGCATTAAAATCACTAAAGAACATAATAAAAGCATCTATTCCATCATTTTTATTTTAGGCCTATGTTTGATGGGTTAACAAAATGCTGTCTAAACAATAAGAGCTATCATCGTATCTATTCTATCCGCAATTATCTTATTGCTTGGAATCCCTTCTTGCTTGATCATAAAACCTTCAAATACGGTGGTTTTGCATATTACTTTTACGCTGTCCTATATATACTTATGGGCATAATTTTGTCTTAATATCCTTTGCCCTGTTGAAGTTACTAAATTTTATATAGCCTATAAATCCACAGTAATAGAACAGCTTATAAAATAACAGATTGTGACTCTTCAACCGCAACAAAGTAACATAGAGACCAACAACAACCCTCCTTCAATAATAATGCAACAATGAAAGCGCTTGCGTTTCTACATGACGTCTATCACAAAATGGATTTCTTTAATACAGTTGAGTTAGAAATAAGAAAAGGCTTTTCGGCGGTGATATTTTAGTCAATAACCCTTTAAATTAAACCAAATTATAAAAATTCATGTTTTGAGAGCCTACTTAATTTTAATAATGAGTTTAAGATTAACTATAATTTTTGAAATTCATTATGTAACTTAAGACTCTCATAATCAACACCAAAAATGAAGAGTGTCATTTTAAGTATTTATTTTATTCTGTTTCTTTTTTTGAATGTATTTGCGCAGTACTCCGTTAAAGATAATTCCTTATTTACTTCAGATACTGAGGAATTCACTAAACTTTTAAAAGTCTATAAAACTTTATTACGTCAAAAACCCAATGAGGCAGCTAAATATTTGCGTAAAGCGGATAGTCTATTAAAGGTTACTCAAGATATAAAGAGTACAATGACTTTACATTTTGCAAAAGCAGACTATTTTATGTTTACTGTTAAATACGATAGTGTTATTTACAATTACCAACAAGGGTATTTAATTGCTAAAAATCATGGTAACGATCATGATCGCCTTACAGCCTTAGTCGGTTTGACACGTGGTTATTCAAATAAAAACGAACGTGTCAAATCAGATTCTCTAGCTCAAATAGCTTTAAAAATAGCGATTAAAGAACCTGTAGACTCCCTGAATTTAGCGTTGATTTACGGCGTTTTAGCTAATAAAGAATATGTGGCAGGTAATCACCTTGAATCGTTAGAATTTGAACAGAAAAGTTTACGCTTTAACCAGAAAGATACGGTCTCGAGAATACTAACTTATTTGCGTATTAGTGATCTGCATCAAACAAGACGGGATCGTGAGAAGGCCAAATTCTACATAGACGAAGCATTGGCTTTAAGTGAAAAAATTCAGGATACTAAATCCTTAGCACAGTCGTATGAGAAGCTTGGCGTAGCGGCTTACCATGTTAAAAATTATGAAGAAGCCTTGTCTCATTTTGATTTATCTACTACCTATTTTGAGCAATTAGGTCTAACAAGCTTATTAGCTTCTATTTACTATTATCAAGCAAAAATTTATCTAACAACAAATGAAAGCAATAAAGCCATAGAAAAGTACAATGCAGCATTAAAGGAACTAGAAAAAGCTAATAATGAAATGGGAGTTGCCTACAACTTATACGATTTGGGCAAAGTATATTCCTCTTTGAAGGATTACACAAAAGCTGAGTCTCATTTTCTACAGGCCAAAACCAAGTTTGAGGCTTTGAAAATGAACCCAATGCGGTCTTATATACAATTTAGGTTGAGCCAAATGTATGCGGCACAAAAAGATTTTAAAAACGCCTATAGTTCTCATGTAGAATTCAAGCGTCTTGACGACAGTGTTTTTAATATAAAAAAATCAAAAAATTTTACAGATCTCGAAGAGAAATACCAAAACAAGCAGAAGCAACAAGAAATTGAACTACTCAATGCAAAAAATGAAATTGCGCAGTTAGAAATAGACAAGCAAACAAATCTTAGAAACTATTTTATTCTTGCCGCGATATTACTGGCACTATTAATAGCTGTGATTTATAACAGGTATCAGTTAAAAAATAAAGCCAACGCAAAGCTTAAAGAATTAGATGCGGTAAAAACAAATTTCTTCACCAATATTTCACACGAATTTCGTACCCCTTTGACCTTAATATTAAGTCCACTACAACAACTTAAAAAAGAAGAATTAAACAAGGATGCACTTGACAATTTAGATATCATTCAACAAAATGCAACACGACTTACCGATCTTACCAACCAATTATTAGAACTGTCTAAACTAGAAGCTGGTAGTTTAGAATTGGTTATCTCGGAAGACAATCTTAACAAGTTTCTCCATGTGATTTGCGCCTCCTTTGAGTCACTTGCCTATGCCCAGAATATTCGTCTGATTACCGAATTAAACGATGTCCCTGATCTTGCCTATTTTGATGGTGATAAAGTGCAAAAAATCATCAATAACTTATTGTCAAATGCTTTTAAATTCACCTCAACAGAAGGCGAAGTTGCCATTACTGCAAAACAACAAGGCACAAGATTAGCTATTGCGGTAAGCGATACTGGAAAAGGCATTTCCGAAGAAGATCAGAAACAACTTTTTAATCGGTTTTACCAAAGTAAAAGCAATACAGTTCATACAGCCGGAACAGGAGTCGGTTTAACATTAGCCAAAGAATTAGCACAACTGCACAAAGGAGATATTACCATAAACAGTGCAGAAGGCAAAGGCGCTACGTTTACTTTTGAATTTCCTTTTGATAAAGCCTCTTATGCTAATGAATATTTAGCATCACCTTCAGCCACCTCTAAGATTGAACCAAGACAAAGAGCAACTCGAGTTATTGATAGGAATGTTGAAGCTACAGACGAATCTAAAACCCAAATACTGGTGGTTGAAGACAATCCAGATTTAAGAGCACATATTTCAAACCTTCTTAAAGACAACTACAAGGTGCTTAATGCTATTAATGGTAAAAAAGGTTTAGAGCTTGCTATTAAAGCAGTACCAGATCTTATTATTACAGATTTAATGATGCCAGAAATGGATGGTATCCAATTAAACGAAGCGGTAAAGAATAATGAGAATACAAGTCATATACCAGTAATTTTGTTGACTGCAAAAGCCGATAGAGACACCAAATTAGAAAGTTTAAAAACAGGAGCTGACGACTTTTTGGTAAAGCCTTTTGATAATGAAGAACTATTTATAAGAGTAGAGAATATGATTTCTCAACGACAAAAATTACAAGAAAAATATGCGCAAACACTAACCTTATCTCCTTCTAAAATAACCATTCAATCTAAACAAGAAGCATTCCTTAAAAAAGCACTTGAGCTTGTTGATGCCAACATTGCTAATCCTGAATTTACGGTAGAACGTTTTCAAAAAGAGATAGGAATGAGCCGCATGCAATTGCACCGAAAGCTAAAAGCATTGACCAATTTTTCTTCAAGTGAATTTATACGCGATGTAAGATTACAACGCGCAGCAGATTTACTGGCTGGCAATAATTTAAACGTATCTGAAGTGGCATATAGCTGTGGCTTTAATAGCGTGTCTTATTTTACCCAATGCTTTACCCAAAAATTTGGTGTAAACCCTTCTAAATATTCTTCATAACGCAGTTCAATTCGCTTAATTAAGCTATTTATTTTCTGTTAAAACCCTTTATTTAAAAGGGCTTTAAAAGCCATGTTACATATCTGATAATTTTTGGGAGATACGTGATTGATGCCACCTGCAGTAATAGCTAGTTTCATGTCATATTATGGGTTACTACTCAATATGAAAACAGCTAAAAACTTATGGATATTAAGTTCCCTAATGATTAATGTGGTCATCGGTATTTATATCTACTTACAACAAAATGCACCAAAAAATTTAGAAGAACGATTTCAATATATAAACGACAATTGGGCCATGTATGGTGGCCACTGGAAAGCCGAATTTTTAGTAATGACCCTAATGCTTATTGGTGCGATTTATTTTATGATGTATTGGAAAAGTATGAGCTGGACCATTATTTCGGTAGGGCAACTTATAGTTTTACTCACCTACCCTATTATGTTAGGCGGATATGAAAACACCCCTTTTGAACTGGCTAATATGGCAAACCAAATAGCAACAATCACCTTTATTTTTGGTAATGTAATATTCTTTTTGGGCATAACACTTTTATACCTAAAGGCTCATATACTACAACCGTGGCTTCGGTATGTTGCTATCCTACTTTCAATAGGTGCTACCCTACTATTTACTAGCGTTTTTATAGGATTGATAACATGGAATCAAGTTATAGTCATAGCGCCTCTTATTAATATTCTATACCTCATAAACGCCTACTATATCTATAAAATACCTTCAGAATTTCAATCTACACGAACATAAATCCTTCTAAATTTTAGTATTATGAAAAAATATCTTATCGTATTTGTTTTACTTATTTCGGTGTCCTTTAGCGTTGCCCAAATAGACGCCAGAATTGAACCTCAAATCGCAACATCTCAAGAAGAAATCAACAAACAAATTGCATTGAACTTTTATGAAGATCTCTGGAATTCTGACAATACAGATAAATACTCAGAGTATGTAGCCGACACTTATATCGTGCATGATATTGGTGATCGAAAAAATGTGGTAGAGCCAGCAATAGAGCAAAAAATAATCGCAGACCGATTCTGGGATGGAGGCACCATGAACCTGGACTACGATTGGCAAATTGCCGAAGGTGATCTGGTCGCCACACGATGGACCTTTAATTATAAAGCCGAATCTTTTTTAAACAAACTCATGTATGGAAATACTTCTATACCCATCATTAATGTGTTTAGAATAAAAGACGGTAAAATAGTCGAGATCTGGAATCATCGCCACGATATTGATACCAATATGACACTTATGTACAGTGCTAAAGGCTTTCTATTAGGATTATTAGTAGCCTTAATTCCTACAGTACTTGTATTTAGACTTAGAAGACAATTGAAACGACTTAAAAATTAACTAAAATGCAACCAACACCAACCACACAGCGTTTTCAAATACTTGATGTTCTAAGAGGTTTCGCACTTATAGGAGTGCTCATAGCCAATATGGCCTACCATTCGGGTTATTGGTTTTTATCCCCTGAAAAGCAAGAAGTACTGGCCCATTACACCTTAGGCGAATATATATTATGGGGTATTCATTTTATTACCGAAGGTAAGTTCTACTCTATTTTCTCATTGCTTTTTGGTATTGGTTTTGGCTTACAATTGCAACGCGCAATAGCTCAAAACACCGGATTCATCGGCCGCTTTAGCCGACGATTATTTATCCTAATATGTATTGGTCTTACCCACGCTTTTCTATTCTTTGTTGGTGATATCTTGGTGACCTACGCAGTATTAGGCTTTGTGCTTATCCTTTTTAGAAACTGCAGTGATAAAACACTATTGAGATTGGTATTTGTATTACCCATAATTCCAGTGCTGCAGTATGGCATTAGCTGGTATATGGCTCAAGGTACTCCAGCCACAGGCGACGTTGCAGGCATGGAAATGTTTGAACAAATTATTTTAACCTACCAATCTGGTACGTTTTTAGAAATTATACAAACCAACATTTTTGGAACCTTTTTCGGGCGCTATCCGGACCTGATATTTACAGGACGCTTATTTAAAGTCTTCGCCATGTTTCTCTTAGGCTATTACCTCGCTAAGAACCGATGGTTTACAGACTTAAACCTGCGAAAAGCACAGCTCAAAAAAATTCTTATCTGCTGCGCTGTAATTGGTATTCCTTGCAATTTAGTCATGGCCCATATGATGACTACTGGCGCCTATTATGCCTTGGCGCCAACAGGTATTATTGAACCTATTGTATATGCCTATGGTGTGCCTGCTTTAGGTATGTGTTACGCTTGTGGTATAGCACTGCTCTATATCAAACCACTATGGCAAAAACGCCTTAATCTTTTAGCACCTTTTGGACGTATGGCATTAACCAATTATTTAAGCCAAAGCGTATTGTGCGGGTTCATTTTTCAAGGCTATGGCTTTGGCTTATTTGCACAATTAAGCCCTGTATACTTCACCCTGACAGGCATTGCAATCTTGGTATTACAAATAGGTTGGAGCCGTTGGTGGCTTTCACGATATCAATTTGGGCCTGCAGAATGGCTATGGCGATCATTAACCTACAAGAAAATCCAACCTATGAAAACCACGGCTTTACCTCAACACATTGTAAATAATAAATTATGAAGGCAAACTCGATCATAAACCAGCTGTTCATCTTACTTGTTCTGGTCTCTTGCAAAAAGAATGAGGAACATAATACCATTGCAGATGCGTCTCCAAAAGAAGTCACCACCATCCATTTAGTAGCACAAGATTGGCCAGGAACAGAACCTAAACCTTACGATATGCCTGTTTTAAAAGGTTTAGACCACTTAGCATTTAATACCAGTTCTGATTTGCTTTTAGATGGAAATGATTTGGTGCTTGGTATTGAATTAGTCGATGAATCTATAGCAATTCCCTTAACCTATATGGAAGGTTTTGAGGTCGCCAATCTACAGCTACAGGAGAAAAACTACCTCCTTACCTGGTGTCCATTAGTTGGCAGTGCCAAACTATTTAAAGACCAAAGTAATACCAAAACTGCAGGATTTGATTTTGGCTTCGCCTTAATGGATAATAATTTATTAATGGTAGACCGACAAACCCAAACCGTATGGAATCAATTATCTAACAAAGCGATACATGGCCAACGCAAAGGCGAAACCCTACAATTAGAACCGAGCATACAAACAACATGGCAGTTTTGGAAAGATAAGCATCCAAACACTAAGGTGTTAATTAATACCGATACGACAAATGCTATTTTTCCTTCAGAAGTCTTTAAAGAACCCTTTTACACCCAATGGCAACCTTCGGATGGGCGTTATTTTGATAATGGTAAGCACGATATTAAAAATCTAGGACTCGGTGTTGAAATAGCGGATGCATCAGTATTCTTTCCTTTAAACGCTCTCTATAAAAACCAAAGTCCAGTTGAATATACGCTAGCAAATACCACGATGACCATTCACTTTAATGTTGAAGGCTTAACCGCTTGGGCAACAAACTCAGAAGGAGAATTAATGCCATCTACACTTGCTTACAATTGGGCATGGAAGGATTTTTATCCAGAAACAACATGGTTTAGCTCAGGAAAAAAACACAGCCATGATTAGCAAATTGCATTTAAAAAACGAAACCAATCTGGCAGGTTTCACCCTGTTTCTGGGCACGTTTTGTATCCTAATTACCATTGGTTTTGAATATACTATTGGCTGGATTGGTGTGGAGCGATCTGCAAACGAAATACCCTTATTTATCTATAGGGTTTGGGACGATTTAAAGCATATTTGGGCTTGGCAGATTTTTGGATTTTCGTTGCAATGTATCGCTTACATTTTATTTTTAAAAAACGCAACACAAGCCTTTAAAAGCCTGTTATGGGCTACGCTAATGGTCCTTAGCCTATTTATAATTATTGGCTTCGGGATATGTTTAGGTAGTTATTATCCTGCATTAGAAGTATACGAGCAGCAACCTCACGTTTTTGAAGCCATTAGAGGCGCTGTACGATTTTTATATGGCAGAGGAGGTCTGTTGAGTTTCCTCATTTTAGCACTTCTATTTTTCATAGAATTATTCGCTTCCAAAGGAGTGATTCCGAAAAAGTGGGGGATCCCTGCTCTTTTGCTTATTGCAACTGGAGTACTCTTAAGCCTAGTGCCTTCATTACCAGAAAAAGTAATCGGCGCATCTATCTTCTTTACACCACTAAGTATTGGCTTTGCCTATTGGATGGCCGCTACAGAAATAAAAACTACGCAATCATGAAACAACTTATCATCATCCTTTTGGCTGCAGTGACATTAAATGCCTGTCAGACTGAAAAGCCATTAAAAAAGTCATTTAAATACCCACCGGAATGGGAAGAACACGAATCTGTTTGGATAGACTTTCCTGACGAAACTGGATGGGGCGGTGGAATGCTGCCCACGGATCATCTAGCTAGAATCGAAATTATCAAAAATTTGGTGAAGCACGTATCTGTAAACATCATTCTTCCCTCAGATAAGATGCTCAAGGTATTGGATAGTATGCTTATAGAAGCTAAAATTAGTATGGAGAACATTACTGTTTTTAAACATCCATATGTGGTTGGTGCATCAATACGCGATTACGGACCTGTTTTGCTCACTAATGGAACTGAATATCAAATGGCTGATTTCAAATTTAATGTAGAGGGAGCCGTTTACGGAGATTCCACCTTTCTTAAAAGAGCCCAAATCGACAATATTCTAGCAGATTCGTTAGGTTATTCGGTTAACCCAATCGACCTGAATAGCGAAGGAGGTGGATTCATCACTTCGAGTAAGGTAGTATTACTTTTTGAAGATTTTGCCAAAACCAGAAATCCAGAATTGAGCCTGAAGGAAATTGAAAATCGGTTTCTTGATGCCTTGCAAATGGAGAAGCTCATTTGGATAAAAGAGCCTATGTTATTAGATAAAAATTGGCACAAAATTGAGCACATTTATGGGCAAGGCGGCAACTACCATATGGATGCTTATTTACGATTTGTAAATGATTCTACCATTCTGATTCCCACAATAGAAGCTGCAATTAAAGATAAAACACCCTTATTGAAGGCAGATTATAATGCCTCTATTGCAAATTTAGAACGCTTAAAACAAGAAACTAACATAAATGGGAAACCATTTAATATAGTGGAAATA
>Ga0189289_10313_pt1 | contig 27881 bp, 29 predicted proteins | sample UW106minimetaG_FD_130313 | JGI IMG/M metagenome (GOLD analysis project Ga0189289, IMG submission 130313) | Marine microbial communities from the Costa Rica Dome - UW106 mini metaG | ecosystem: Environmental > Aquatic > Marine > Oceanic > Photic zone | place: Costa Rica: the Eastern Pacific...
ATTAATTGCCATTGTTGCTTTCTCAAGTTGTAAAGAAAAAGCTGACGAAGCAGAGACCTCTGCTGCTGAAGAAGCTGCTGTAGCAGAAGCAACAGCTGTAATATATAAAGCCGTAACAGATAAATCTACCATTGAGTGGAAAGGATTTAAACCAACTGGATCTCATAATGGAACTATTGCTATAGCTAATGGAGCTATCAGTGTAAATGACGGAAATATCGAAAGTGGAAAGTTTGTAATTGATATGGCAAGTATCGCCGTTACAGATATTCCTGTTGAAGATGAAGGTAATGCTAGTTTAAAAGGACACTTAACAAGTGCTGACTTTTTTGACGTTGCAACGTATCCTCAAGCAACTTTTGAAGTAACTGGATTAAAAACAATAAACGGTCAAGCTGTGCTTTCTGGAAACCTTACTTTAAAAGATGCGACTAACAATATTAGTTTTCCTGTGAGTACAAATATGGAAGGAAACACCATGATCTTAAAGAGTGAAACGTTCACAATTGATCGTTCTAAATGGAACGTAAAGTATGGTTCTAAATCATTCTTTGACAATTTAGGTGACAAGTTTATTAACGATGACATTGAATTAACAATTAATCTTATTGCAGAAAAAGCATAAGCATTACAATACGCTAAAATCAAAAAGCACTTACATTGCTGTAAGTGCTTTTCTTCTCCATAGCAATTTTATCACTAAAATTGCATTCGCCATCAATCAATCAGACTCCAACCAAAATATGGATTAATGGCTTGTATAGTTTTACTAATTACTAATAAAACTAAATCTATTTAGGCATTACCACCGTGTCAATTACGTGGATTACTCCATTACTTCCTTTAACATCTGTCGCTGTAATCTCACTATAATTTCCTGCTTGGTCCTTTAACCAAATTTTTCCGTCTTTTTGCATTACCGTCAACTTTTGACCAGCTAATGTTTCTACTTCAACTTTTCCTTTTCCCTTCTTCAATGCAGCAACTACATCGTTAGCCATTAAATTACCTGCTACTACGTGATACGTTAATATTTTAGTTAATGTTTCTTTGTTTTCCGGCTTTAGTAAGTTGTTAAGAGTTGTCGCATCAATCTTTGCAAAAGCACTATTTGTTGGAGCAAATACTGTAAATGGTCCATCACCTTGTAAAGCACCTACCAAATCAGCTGCTTTTAATGCTGCTACTAATGTTGAGAAATCTTCATTTCCTACTGCTGCGTCTACAATTGTTTTTTGAGCTGAGGCCACCTGAGTGAATGCTAACGCGACTACTGTTGTTAATACCAATACTAACTTTTTCATGATTTTTTTAAATTTTGGTTAAACTAAATTGTGCACTTATTTCTTTTTTGAAGTGCTTTCAATTATATTTACACAGGCTTTGGGCTGCCAGATGAGCACAACCCAATATTTGGGAAATCTTTAACATTAATGCAAAACGAAAACGCACTTATCCAACAACTTCAAAATAAAGAGGAACGTGCGCTATCCTTTCTTTACGATAAATATGCTGGGGCCATTTATAGTGTCATTCTAAAAATGACGCGAGATGAAGGTATTGCACAAAATTTACTTCAGGATACCTTTATGTCTGTTTGGGAAAAAGCCAATAGTTATGACAATAGCAAGGGACGTTTTTACACCTGGATATTTCGTATTGCCAGGAACAAAACGTTAAATTTTTTAAGAAAAAATGATCCGCTCATCCAAACCGATGATTTTAGTGTATATGATAGTAAAGAAGCTACTATTAGTAAAGATGCTGATTTCTTAGAATTGAATGGGGCTATAACATCATTAGAAGCACATCACAAGCAAGCTATTGAATTGGTTTACTTCAAAGGATTAACGCACAAGGAAGCACACCAAGAAATGGATGTGCCACTGGGTACGTTCAAGTCCTATGTGCGCCAGGCTTTAAAACAATTGAGAACGGCTTACACTAAATCAATAAGTGTAGTATTACTAATATTTAATGTGCTGTGATGATGGATAAGAAAATGATATTAGACGATGGACTTTTAGAACAATTTTTGTTAGGTGAACTTGATGCCGATGAAAATCTGCAAATTGAGGAACTTTTAGTTTCTGATGCCGAACTCAAAGCACATTATTCACATTTAGAACAAGACTTTGAACGACTTGGACTTGATAATGCCATTACTCCGCCTGATTTTGTCAAGGCTCAACTTTTAAAGAAAATAACAGACAACATAAAACAAACTAAAGAAGTTACGTTAGAATCCAATAGAAATTCAAATTGGCTTCTCGGAATAGCAGCAAGTATTGCCTTATTGTTGTTTGCTGGAAGTGCATGGATGTATAATCAACTAAATAGTTTTAAACAAAAATTAGAGATAGTTGAAAACGAAAAACTAGAGTTGGATAATAAAATTAATACTCTGAATAAGCAACTCAACAATGAATTGGCACTATTGACTACCATCACCCATCCTGATACAGAACAGTATATATTAAAAGGTAATACTTTAATGCCCGAAGGTAAAGTCATTAGTTATGTAAACCACGAAACAAAATCTGTTATTGTGAATACAGAACGATTACCAGAGTTAGATGAAGCTCATGATTATCAAATGTGGGCTGATGTTGAGGGCGAAATGATCAATATGGGAGTCATATCTAAAGGCTCTAATCTTGCGGTCATGAGCTATATAGAGCACGCTGAGTCTTTAAATATTACCATCGAACCTCTTGGTGGTAGTGATCATCCTACGGTTGAACGCTTGGTAACCAACGTTTACCTCAATTAACGGAATTAAACATCTTCTAATACTGATCTGAGATTTGTAAACCTAGAATCATAGGGTTTGATTTCATTTTAGTACATTCGTGTAGTATCATGTTGACACCATATTATGAAAAAATTAGCGATTGTTATTACATCATTAATAATTTTCACACAGTCCAATGCTCAAAAACCAAGAGCAAGAGATTTAGGAATTCCATTTGTCGGAACACCTGGTGAATTTAATGCTATAACCGATGTTAAAGGTGTTGAAGTAGGCTACAGTACTATTATTTCTGGAGATGGAGACAATGAAGTCGGCAAAGGTCCTGTGCGAACTGGTGTCACAGCAATTTTTCCGAGAGGAAAGGCCAAAAAATTTAGCCCAGTATATGCTAATTGGTATAGTCTTAATGGTAATGGTGAAATGACAGGTACGACATGGATTACTGAGTCTGGTTTTTTAGAAACCCCAATAATGATTACTAATACCAATAGTGTTGGTGTGGTAAGAGATGCAGTATTAAAATGGTATGTTGATACAGATTGGTATAAAGGAGAAGATTGGTGGTATACTTATCCCGTTGTTGCGGAAACCTATGACGGCTTTTTAAATGATATTTATGGATTTCATGTTAAAGAAGTACATGTTTTAGAAGCCATTGAAGATGCAAAAAGCGGCAAAATTGAAGAAGGAAACGTTGGTGGTGGTACTGGTATGATGTGTTTGGGTTACAAAGGTGGTACAGGCACCTCATCAAGGGTTATTAAGGTAAAAGATTCGACATATACTGTTGCTGCTCTTGTACAATCTAACTTTGGAGCAAAGCGGAACTTATCGATTGCTGGTGTACCTGTTGGGCTAGAATTAAAAGATAACCAAGGTATAGAGTATAAAGGACCTCCTCAATCTAGACGACAAGAAGGCGACGGATCAATTATTGTAGTTGTAGCTACAGATGCTCCTTTGTTACCACATCAATTAAAACGGGTTGCACAGAGAATTCCTCTGGGGGTTGGTATTGTTGGTGGTCGCGGGAGTAATGGCTCTGGTGATATTTTTATAGCCTTTTCTACTGCCAATGAGCAAGCCTTTAATCGTGATGAAACTGTAACTGTAACTTCATTACCAAATGACCAGACATTTCCACTATTTGAAGCTGCTGTTCAAGTAGTTGAAGAAGCGATTATCAATGCCATGATTGCAGCTAAGGATATGAAAGGCATAAATGGCAATAAAGCTTATGCCATCCCTCATGATTTACTAATTAAAGCCATGAAAAAATACAATAGGCTAAAAGATAAGTAACTACAATAATAAATCCTCTAAAGCCGGTCTGAGATTTGCAAATCTAAAATCAAACCCTTTATTCTCGATTTTCTGGGAGCTTACACGTTGGCTTTCAAACAATAACATACACATCTCACCAAGCATTAGTTTCATCATAAACTTTGGAATATTAGGTAATAGGAGTGGACGCTGTAAAATACTTGCTGCTACTCTTGTCAATTCCTCGTTAGTCACAGCATTTGGTGCAACGCCGTTATAAACTCCTACTAACTGATACTTCAAAGTATACATCAATAAACTAGCTAAATCCTGAACATGTATCCAACTTTGCCATTGTTTACCTGAGCCCATTGCTGCACCTGCTCCTAACTTTATTGGTTTAATCAATTCTGGTAATGCTCCACCTTTCTTAGCAAGCACTAAACCAATTCTAATTTTAGCAACTTTACATCCAAGTTCTTCAAAACCATCTACAGCTGTTTCCCACTGCTCAACTACCTGACCTAAAAATGAGTTAGACTTTTTGCTGTAGTTCTCATCATAATAATTAGTGAGACTAGTTGGATAAATACCTATGGCACTTGCAGAAACTACATAATCAATTTTATAATTATGTACTTTAATCGTGTCTTGTAACAATTTAGCCGTCTGAGTTCTACTATTTAGTACTTCTTTTTTATAAGCATCTGTCCAACGTTTAGAAATTGATGCTCCTACGAGATTAATGATTGCAGAAACACCTTCAAAACAAGCATGATCTATTTCTTTTTGGTACGGATTCCAGTAGAATCCTCGGTACCCAGCTTGTGTACTTAATTTGGACTTTGAAGTCGTTAAAAAATGAACCTTATGTCCATTAGCATGACATTGCTTTACAATTTCCTTACCTATAAGTCCCGTCGCACCTGTAATTAAAATAGTCATTGCTTAACTTGTTTCTGCAAAGATACGACATGGTGTCAGCGGCAATAAGGATTTTAATTTGGATTTAACGTTTAGTTGCCCTGAGCATTTCTCGTTTACCAGGAGGTCCAGGCAATCGTTCCACAATAAAACCAACGGCTTGCATTGCTCGTCTTACACTACCTTTTGCAGAATAAGTAACTAGTACGCTATTAGACCTCATGGCCTTATACATAATCTCAAAAATAGATTCTGTCCATAACTCAGGTTGTACTCGTGCACCGAAAGCATCGAAATAAATGATATCAAATTCTTCATCTGAATTGATATCTTTAAAAAACTTTTCTTGCTTTTCGAGTTTAAAATCAGAAGTAATACTTTGAGATGTTTCCCAGACAGTCTTATGCAACTTTTCAAACTGAAATTTATCCTTTTTAGAAATTAATTCTGCATAGTTAAGTTGATGAATCTCCTCCTTCGTAACAGGATAGGCGTCTACACCAACATAATCGATTTTATAATTAAGCTCCTTTGCCTTAAGTAAAGTAAGAAAAGTATTAAGTCCTGTTCCAAAACCAATTTCAAGAATTCGAATTGTAGATGTCTTGTACAAGGACTCTATGAAAAAAATTAAACCATGTTTTATAAAAACATGATTTGCTTCTTGTATTGCACCATGTACAGAATGGTATTGTTCATTCCAATCTTCAATATGAATGGTCTTAGAGCCATCTGATGTAGAGATGATTTTTCTTTTCATTCAATAATAGAGCGGTTCCTAAAACCTCTCGTTTACATTGTACTTATTAATGGATAAGTAATTTTTTAATCTTGGGAATTGGACCTGTACATTCTGTTTTATGACAGGCCAAACAATTATTGATAGCGTTATTGTAACGTTCTTTTAAATTTATATCTGACAAGGTATCCGCAACCATCTGTTGGGATTCAATAAATACATTGACAAAACTATTCCAAGTAGTGGTTCTTGAATGCCCATTACTCATTTCGGCTGCGTATAAGGTCATAAGATCCAAGGGCATAGAAACCGGTTGTTGCCCTGCTGTAATTTGTTCTTTTAATTGTAAGTTATAGGCATACATAACATTCATAAAATTGGCCATTTCCGAAGGCTGATACATGATCAATTCTTGTTTTGACCTTTCCTCAGTTTCCTCTAATCTTGGTTTATCATTGCAACTTAAACAAACCAATACCAATAGGATCATTTTATAATACCTACTGCTTAAGTAATACACCATCGGCTTCAAACTTATATTCAAGCTTAGGATCTGTAATAGCTGCAATTTCTTCTGCAGACTTTCCCGCATCTTCAGCATAATGTCTTAGCTCATCTACAGAGGTTTCTGTAATAAAAGCCTTACCATTTACAACAACCTCTCCTTCAGCATTAAGCGGCATAAAAAATCCATAGTCTTTAAAACGAACCATTACTTGTTCATCTCCGCCCATATCCAATTTCATCCAACATCCTTTCTTAGAACAAACATCTACAATAGTTCCTCTCATTTTGGCATTAACAGTATCTCCAGACTTAAGTTCCTTATAATGCTCTAACATACGATCTGATGATAACGCATCAGCATCCGAAATTTCCATTCCAAAAGATGCATAGGCAATTTCCGGTTGTTTTTGCTCTTGATTTCCTTCTGTGGTTTGCTTCTCATTCTTGCATGAAAATAACACCAGTCCAACGGCTAATAAGTAAACTATTCGCTTCATTTTTATAGTATTTTCTAAATTGATTTAAAGTTGTACAAAGTTAAGGATTTTAAGACAATATTACCTTTTTTTAACGCTTTCGGTTTTGTATTTTTACGGTGAAATAAACCGATTGTTTAATGGCAGATTTAAACACAATTACAATAGATATTACAAAAGCCGACCATTCTAAAATTGGCAATGTAGATTTTGATAATTTAAGCTTTGGTCAGGTCTTTACTGACCATATGTTTGTATGTGACTTTGAAGATGGTACATGGCAGAATCCTAGGATTACACCATATCAATCCATTTCTTTAGAACCATCTGCTAAGATATTTCACTATGGCCAATCCATTTTTGAAGGTATGAAAGCCTATAAAGATGGTAATGATAATGTGTTTTTGTTTAGACCAATTGACAATTTCAATAGGTTAAATATATCTGCAAAGCGATTGGCAATGCCAGAGCTTCCAGAAGCTATTTTTATGGATGGCTTAAAAGAGCTTCTAAAATTAGAAAAGGACTGGATTCCGAATTCTGAAGGTAGTTCTTTATACATAAGACCATTTATGTTAGCTAGTGGTGAAGGATTTCATGCATCTCCAGCAGACACCTATAAGTTTGTTATTGCCTTTGCACCGTCAGGAGCCTACTTTTCTGGTAAGGTGAAAGTTTTAATAGAAGAAAAATATTCTCGTTCGGCCAATGGCGGAGTGGGATTTGCCAAAGCTGGTGGAAATTATGCAGGACAGTTTTATCCAACACAATTAGCTAAAGATAAAGGTTACCAGCAAGTAATCTGGACAGACGATAATTCGCACGAATTCATAGAAGAAGCTGGTGCCATGAATATCTTTGTGCGTATTAACGATACACTTTTAACGGTGCCAACGAGCGATAGAATACTCGACGGTATTACAAGAAAAAGTATTTTGACCATTGCAGAAGCTGAAGGCATACAAACTGAGGTGCGTAAAATTAAAGTCTCAGAACTCATTGAAGCTTCAGAAAATGGTAGTTTAAAAGAAATTTTTGGAGCAGGAACTGCGGCCGTTGTTTCACCAATATCTGGTTTTGGATTTAAAGGTCAGGATTATGATCTACCAGAAATCGAAAACACTTTTGGAGCACATCTCAAAAAACGTATTACTGATATTCAAACCAACAAATCAAACGATCCTTTTGGCTGGAGAATTAAGGTATGCTAAATCAAGAGCTTAGCGCTCTAAAATTTCGGCAATATTTGGTTTAAAGTAGTGTGGTCCTTTTAAAACCTTACCATCTTCTCGGTAAATCGGTTCACCGTCCTCACCAAGCTTACTCATGTTGCTGCGCTGTATTTCTTCAAAGACTTCTTCAATCTTATACTGCAAGCCATGTTCAATTATGGTACCACACAATATATAGAGTAAGTCACCCAAGGCATCAGCCACTTCCACCAAATCGTTAGTATTTGCAGCTTCAAGATACTCTTCATTTTCCTCGCGCATTAATTTATAACGAAGCATATTCTTTTCCATTCCAAGATCGGCTTTAGGAGTTTCTCTATGTCCTATTTTGAAAGCTGTGTGGAATGCCTTTACCGCATTTATTTTGTCTTGCATTAGTGTTTCTTTAATTAGTTGTTAAGTCGTATTTTTGTATAAAAATAAGCTAATGTTTTCTACAGGTCAATTGATTTTTGGACTTTTATTTTTTATTGTTTTCGTCATTGCCGTTGCATCTCAATATCGAAAGGATAAAAAAATTCATAAAGCGCACTACAAAGGTTCAATTTGGATTTTGATTGCCTTTATTAGCTTCATAGCTCTGATCGTGGCAGTCAAGTTTCTACTGTCTTAATTTGGCCTTTAAAATTTTAACAACACTAATAAAGGAGTTTGCGTTTGTTGATTGTTTTATTCACAAAAGCTATAATGACATTTCTCTACGCGATAGTAATTCTGGTAATTATTAATGCCCTGCTCATGATTTTTAGTATGAATAAAAATGATGAAAATTCATAATCTAAAATTGTTTTTATCCATTCAAACTGTTACAAAAATTGACTTTGACATTGACTATTTAAAAAAAGAAACATCTCAAACATTTGAACACAAAAAAGGCGGTCTAATTAGACCGCCTTTTTATTTTAAATTGAAATACTTTTAATTAACAACAGGTAAAAAACTATACGATTTACTGTAAGCTAACATCTGCTCTGGAAAACCAACTGGTTGCGTTACCTTAATTACTGTTATTTCACCTTCATCGTTCATCTCTGGTACAAATACTGGGTTAACAAAACCACTGTAAGGGGCCGATGTAAATTGCTTATTACGCTCTAGAACCTCAGCATGGATATCTTGATCCACTTTAACTCCATAACCTTCTACTAAAGCTTCGCAAGCTACAAAATCGCCTTCCGACTTAATGCGTTGAGTTTCTCTTAAAAGTTGACCAAAGAGCTCATGAAGCTTATCATAATCATTAATGTTGTAATAAGTCTTACCATCTCTACTCACTTTTTCAATAACATTATCGGCTTTACCTTGTTCGAACACCCAAGCACTTACCCATTGACGGTTACGCATATGAGCCTCTTCAACATCATCCCCTAAATTTAATCTTATCAATTGAGTCATTAGACCATTTCTAATGTAACCGTCGTAAGCTGCTTTCCCAACTTTTTGCCAATCCTCAACTAATCCTAATTCTTGAAGTTTAGAATCATATAAATAATATAGCCCTACTAAATCCGCACGACCCTCTTCTAATGTTGAGGCATAATTCTTTAAAGTTTCCTTAGTCTCACCTACTCCTGGATTTAATTGACCAGAAGCATGACCAATAACTTCATGTAATGCTGTATGAAGCTTGTCTGCCAACTTTCCGTACTTTTCTTCTAACTCAAACTCTTCGTCATCATTGACAAATTCTTTTAAACGACCACTTCCGCCAGCATTATTGTATGCATTTATAATATTACCAAGTGAAACAGATTTACTTCCTACTTCCTTTCTTATCCAGTTAGCATTCGGTAAGTTTACACCAATTGGTGTGCTTGGAGATGCATCACCAGCCTCACCTGCAACTGTAACTACTTTATAAGTTACACCAACTACACTGTCTTTTTTGTGCTCATCCATTAATGGGGAATTATCTTCAAACCATTGCGCATTATCTGATAAAACTTTCATTTTTTGAGACATGTCAAAATCATTGATTTGAACGATAGTTTCGTAAGATCCTCTGTACCCTAATGGGTCATTATAAACTTCAATAAAACTATTAATATAGTCCACATTACCATCTGTAGCTGCAGTCCATGCTACGTTATAATCATCCCAAATTTGTAAATCACCTGTTTTATAATATTGAATTAAGAGTCCTATGGCATCGCCTTGAGCTTTATTCTCTGCAACTCCTTGTGCTTTTTCTAGCCATTTAACAATCTCATCAATGGCAGAACCGTAAAGTCCACCAGACTTATATACACGTTCTTTTAAAACACCATCTTCTTTTACCAACTGCGAATTAAGTCCAAAAGATAATGGTCTGTCTGGGTTTTGAGATGTTTTCGCAGCATAGAATTGCTCTACATCAGCATTGGTAACATCAGGACCATAAAAATTTACAGCGGATAATAAAACGTTATCAATTCCTTTCCCTTGATTTACCTTTTTAACATCTTTATCATTAAAAATAACATCAAAAGCTTCACCATCTAATTTGGTGTCAGTAGCAAGGAACAATTCATTTAAATAATCTTTAGAAAACTCTGGTTTTAATTTGTCATTTGAATAATGATGATGAATACCATTACTGAACCAAACACGTTTAAGATAAACGTCAAAAGCCTTCCAATCGTCAGATGATTTATCACCATCGTAACTCGTGTACACTTGCTCCAGCGCTTTTCTTATTTTTAAATTATGTCGGTAATTTTGATCCCACATAATGTCTCTACCTGCTAAACCAGCTTCTGTTAAATAATATACTAGTTTTTGCTCATTAAGACTTAGATTCTCCCAACCAGGAATTTGATATCTTAGGATTTTGATATCAGCAAATTGTTCGACATTAAAATCGAATTGGGACACCTTGCTTTCAAGCGTATCATCCTGGACAGTTTCCTTGCCATCATCTTTACAAGACATCGCCAAAACGGCAATAAGGCAAATGTTTAATATTGATTTTAGATTCATAAATTAGTTATTTTGTGTTGTCTACAAATGTAATATTAATACGCATATCATAAAATTACTATCTTTGAGTAACTACTAAATCTCACTAAAAATGAAGGTGGTCAAGTATTTAATTCTCTTATTATTAACCCTTGTAATTGGCTTTTCTATTCATGTTGAGGCACAACCAAATTCTTTTGAAGTTACTCACACTAAAACAATGAATACTCCTCAAGCTGTTATATATAGTGATATTATTGACTCTAAAAATTGGGAAGATAAAGATGGTATAAGTACCATGAAAATTATAGCAACAACGCATAATTCCTCTATCACTGAAAAATTGCAGTTTGCGCATTTCCCGCAGAATGACATAACTTGGTGTCTAAAATCGAATGAAGATAGATCCATAGACGTAACTTACACTATTTCTGATAAAGATTCACCATTTGGCCTCAAAGCATTCGCAACTATTATGGGTGGAATGGAATCAGAAATTGGACCTCCCTATGAAAGAGGTCTTGTAATGCTCGACAGTGTTTTACAAGAAGGCATCCCGTTAACGGTTTATAATGAAATGGCAGAAACTGTTATTATGAGCAATGGAATTCCAATTAATGAACGTGTCGAACTGCCTTCCGAATCAGATATTTCATTGGGTTTTATGCCAAATATGAAAGTCCTTAAAACCACCTTAACTGGGAATTACACAAATTTGCCAAAAGCACGGGAAGCCACGATCAAGCATTTGACCAAACAAGGATTTGAACAATCGGAATATAAACCTTATGAAATTCACGCAACCGATCTAGGATTTTATCCTAATCCTTCTGACTGGATTACAGAAATTTACGTTCCTATAAAAGAATAAATGAAGCAAATACTTTTAGTTTTCGTTGGTGGTGGCTTTGGAAGCGCATTACGATTTATAATTGGCAAATGGCTGAACAGCTCAAATGATGGGATTCCATACGGCACCTTTGCTGCCAATATTATTGGGAGCTTATTAATTGGCATTGTTTTGGGAATGGCAGCAAAAAACAACAGTCTTACCGAAAACCAAACTTTAATTTTGGCTACAGGCTTTTGTGGTGGATTTACCACCTTCTCAACCTTTGCTTATGAAAATCATATTTTCTTGAAATCTGGGGACTTTACAAGTTTTGCAATCTATACCATTGCTAGTTTTGCAATTGGATTTATGGCAGTTTTTCTTGGAATGTATGTGGTAAAAGTTTAATTCTTTTTAAAATCCCTTAGACCAGCTTCGACTTTAGTTGCAATGTAATTTTCTCTTGGTACTATTGGACATGAGAACTTCTCATTATAGGCACAATATGGATTGTAAGCCTTATTAAAATCTATTTCTATAGTATCGCCCATTGGTATTCTCATATCTAAATAGCGACCACCAGGATAGGTTGAATCGCCATTGGTATCATCCAAAAATGGTAGAAATAAATAATCAATAAATTGTTTAGACTGTAAATGCTCTTCTCCTTGATAAACATTGAGCTTAAATTCATTCCCTTGAAGATTAAAACGCAATATTCCATAAATGCGTTCTCTAGTAACCTCGCCTGTTGTGGTTTTCATATTGAACCAATTAGATCCTGGTGTCCGTTCTAAGGTCGCGGTTACAACAAACTCTGGATTAAACGGAAAAAAGTCCAATGATTTAAATGACTTAAGATCGGTTTTCTTTAATGGTGATTTTGAAGCATCCTTAAAGTCAGAATTCACTTTTCTTTGCCAAGCAGTATCACCCAAGAGTTTTTCCTTTTTGGAACAACTCAGCGAACATAGTATAAATAGCGACATTAAAACTCGCTTCATCTTTAATCTTTTTACAGATCAAAAATACAACTTATAAGATTTTATTGTAAGTTTGGAGTGTAATTAGAGTAAAACAATGTTGCAAGCCATTAGATATACAAAACAAACCTGTGTGATTTCTTCGGAAACCATTCGGATGTATTATCTATTGTAGCTATTCTTATATATCACTAAACAATATTTAAAAGTCCGACGAAACCGTCGGACTTTTTATTTTTATAACAACAACCAAAATGAAAAAGCTTTACTTAAACTACATTGAATCTTTCAAGGATTTATCAAGAGAGATGTGGTATTTATCCTTAATCAGCTTAGTAAATAGAGCTGGAACCATGGTTATTCCTTTTCTTTCTTTATACCTTAAGAAAGATATGGGTCTTTCAGAAAATGATATTGGATCAATATTCGCATTTTTTGGTATTGGTTCTGTTATAGGATCTTGGTTAGGCGGAAAATTAACAGACATTTTCGGGTTCTTTAAGGTCATGGTTAGTAGCCTATTTTTGACTGGTCTGTGTTTTATGGCTTTACAATATATTGATACATTTTGGGGATTTTGTTTTGGTATATTAGTAACAATGTCTATCGCAGACACTTTTAGACCTGCAATATTTGTAGCTATTAAAGCATATAGTAAACCAGAGAATCAAACTAGGTCAGTTGGACTAATTCGATTAGCTATAAACGCAGGAATGGGTATTGGGCCAACTCTCGCAGGATTAATAATTATTACTAATGGTTATAATCTTCTGTTCTGGATTGATGGTTTCACATGTATTATTGCTATACTACTATTTTTGTATCTAGTGAAAGATCCTAAAGTAAAACCAGCAGAGATAAGAAATGAATACAAAAATTTAGACAAGAATGTTGTTTATAAAGATGTTTCTTTTTGGATTCATTCAATTATTTGTTTTCTCTTTGGAATGGCTTTTTTTCAATTATTTACAACTATACCATTATACTATGATGAGATCTTTCAACTCAATGAATTTAAGATAGGTATTATCCTATTTCTTAATGTAGCAATTATTGTAATTTTTGAAATGCCACTTCTGAATTATTTAGAAAAGCAAATGATTCCAATTACAAAATATATTATTGTGTGTTGTAGTCTATTGTCATTAAGCTTCTTAGTCTTGTACAATAACTTTTGGATAGGAATTCTAATTATCAGCATTATTCTTATGACCTTAAGTGAAATGCTAGGCTTTCCATACACCAATAGATTTGCACTTAAAAGAGCAAAGGACGGGTTAGAGGGAAGTTACATGGCGATGTATTCAATGTCCTTTTCCTTAGCTCATATATTTAGTCCTAAAATTGGATTAGGTATAATTCATAATTATGGCTATCAAATAAACTGGTTACTCACTGCAGGCTATGGACTAATAGCAATACTTCTTGCATACTGGCTTCATACTCGTGTAAAACAAAAATTATAATGAATCTTAATCAAATTACAATTCCGTCGCTAGATCTTAAAAGAGCGACGGAATTTTATAAAAAGCTAGGGCTTACACTGATTGTTGATGCCTTACCGCGTTATGTTAGGTTTGAGTGCCCTGATGGTGACAGTACCTTCTCAATACACAACGTAAACCAATTACCAACAGGTGAAGGTATCAGTGTTTATTTTGAGATTGAAGATTTAGATTATGAAGTGAACATTCTCAAAGAAAAAGGCATTGCATTTACAAGTGAACCCGAGGATAAGCCATGGCTTTGGAGAGAAGCACATCTTAAAGATCCAGATGGCAATCAAATTATTTTGTTCAATGCAAAAGAAAACAGAAAAAACCCACCTTGGCGCATAAAAGAATAGACAAATAAAAATTCAATCAATTTTAGTAGCTCTCCTATTAACTGTTTTAAGGGGTAGTCTATCTAAAGACAATAGCAAAAAGTAAGTTTTATCAAAGATTCAAGTCTTGAAGTTAAGGCATAACGAATATTATAAACCAACCAATATAATGTCCAATTTCTAATTATGGATGCTTTTATAATACAAAACTCAGTGCACCATATGATATTTTTCGGCATACCGTCTTCAAAGACTATAAAAGCCATACATGTTTTTACTTTGGCAAACACAGATGATCTTATTACAACTTCTGAAGGCATACGGTTATTACCAAACCTAATTATCTAAAGATTAACATTCCTAAAATCACTATCGTTGTTGTTCTGAATACTTAACAGCATTGAGACAACTAGTTAAAAGATAAAGTAATGCTTAATTTGGTTAGAAAGGTCGAAAAGACGCTCAATGTATTACCTCACATCGCGAAGGTGCCTTTGTTTTAGCTAAAGCCAGATTATTAGATGATGAAGTATTCACTTAGCTTTCCAAGTGCTATTGACAAGATGCGAGCAATATTCCCAAATCTAGATATCAAAAAGGATGAAGTCTTTACTCATGATAGAAATAATATTACCTCTGAAGAAGGCGAAAAATTATTTGAAACTACCTTCTATTTAAGCCACTATTTTTACCGTAAGGAGATGAATCAGTCTTTAGCTGATGGGTTAGTTGTTGATTGGAAATTAGAAGCCGTACCGCATTTGATGATTAAAAAATTAATCATCGTATTGGTTTAATCTCACTATGTTTAACCACATGAGACAACACAATTTGGGTTTTTGTTTCACCATAGCTAATTAACTGATCAATGAAGGATTCTAAGTGTTTTTGATTTTTAAGAATGACCTCCATAACAATATTTTCGTTACCAGTAATACGATAACAATTAACGACTTCGTCATAGGTTTTTACTTTTTCAAGAAATGGTTTTAGCATTCCCATAAAGGCGCGTAAGGTGACTATGGCCTTAAATTGATACCCTACTTCAAACGGTGAAATAACAGTAGTAAATGCTTCAATGACTTCGGCGTCTTCAAGCTTTTTAATACGCTCACTAACCGCAGGAGAACTGATTCCCACGCGTCTTCCGATTTCGGCATTTGAAAGGCGTGCATTATCCTGTAAACACTTTAAAATCTTCTTATTAATATCATCAATAGCCATTTTAAATTATTTTGACAGAAATTAACATAAATTTTAAAGCAAATATAAGCTTTTACCTTAATTATTAAAGTAAATTGTTAAAACTACTCCGTAATTTCGTTTTAATTGCTTGCGAAAATGAATTACAACCTACCATCACACTTGTCTGAGTTGCCTATATATAGAAAGGCCATGGATATCCTTATGATATCTCGATGTATATCGACTCACATTAGTCAGGATTTGTCGTATTTAAATGAAGACGGCTCAGAAGACAATAATATCTACTTCACGGGAGATATTGTACAACAATCAACGCATTTAGCCCCAGAAATTATTAATGCTGAACGCGCACGTTTCTCTGAAAAAAAACATCAACATCTTGAAAGTCTTGAGCGCTTGACAAATAAACTTTATCGAAGTTGTAAACGATTAGAACGCTCCAAAAGCAATGGAAGAGACTATCTTCCTATTTTAAGAGGCGAACTCAAAACATTTAAAAAATTGCAGCGTAACTGGATGCTAACGCTTTAGTTGCATATTTTACAATCTTCTTTATCTTGTAGTTCCCCAATTAAGTAGCCTTCTTGATTCATTTTGTAACCACAACAATCCATAAACCCTTGCGCAATTAGTTTACGTCCTCTTTGAATTTGAGATTTAATGGTTGGCAGAGGTAACTCTAGACGTGTCGCAATATCCTTTTGTTTGAGTCCCATTATATCAAAAAGAAAAATAGGGTCTCTATACTTTTTAGGAAGATTAATTAAAATACCTCTAAGGCAGTCTTTTTCTGTATGACTTGAATCATCTTCGTTATCATCTACATCTTGATTAGGAATATCTAAATCAATGTCTTGCGATAAGGATCTAAAATAATCTAATATGGTATATCTAGCAACAGAGAACAACCAGGGCTTAAGTTTAGAATTTTCCTTTAATGTATGAAGTTTCGTATGAACTTTAATAAAGGTATCCTGAAGAATATCATCAGCCAAAGCCTCGTTTTTCACTTTACTCAATATAAAGTGCTTAATATCTGCCGAATATGTGTCCCAAGCATTCTTAGTGGTCATCCCTAAATATAAAATATCAGCTTAGAATTAGCAATTTCTAAGCTGATAATAATTAACAATTACAATCTGTACACGTGCAACTTTCACAAGAACAATCTGCACATTGGCCATTGATACATGGCTCGCAATTACATGAGCATTTATCTGAATTTTTCATGATTTAATATTTTTTAATTCGTCTAATAGACGTAGAACCTTGAAAAAAGATGCAAAAGGACTAAAAAAAATTTACATATTTCTGCGATATTGCCCTCCCACTTCGAACAAGGCTGCTGTAATTTGTCCAAGAGAACACACCTTACATACCTCCATTAATGCTTCAAAAATATTTTGATTATGAATAGCCTTCATCTGAAGATCTTTTAATAACGCGTCAGTATTAAGGGCTTGATGTAAGTTTTTCAGTGTCTTAATTTGAAACTCCTTTTCTGCTTCTGTGGCTCTAATGACCTCAGCGGGTTGAACTGTTGGTGAACCTTTACTACTTAAAAACGTATTTACCCCAATAATTGGAAAATCTCCATTGTGCTTCAATGTTTCATAATACAAGCTCTCCTCTTGGATTTTTGAGCGTTGATACATGGTTTCCATAGCACCTAGAACACCTCCGCGTTCTGTAATTCGGTCAAATTCTGTAAGAACAGCTTCCTCAACCAAATCAGTTAGTTCTTCAATAATAAATGATCCTTGTATTGGATTTTCATTCTTAGCTAAGCCCAATTCTTTATTAATGATAAGCTGTATGGCCATAGCACGTCTCACTGATTCTTCAGTTGGAGTGGTTATGGCTTCATCATAGGCATTGGTATGCAACGAGTTACAATTATCATAAATAGCATAGAGCGCTTGAAGTGTTGTTCTAATATCATTAAAATCAATCTCTTGAGCATGAAGACTTCGACCAGAGGTCTGGATATGATATTTAAGCATTTGGGCTCTTGGATTTGCACCGTATTTATGCTTTAAAGCCTTCGCCCAAATCTTACGTGCTACACGACCAATTACAGCGTATTCTGGATCGATACCGTTAGAGAAAAAGAAGGATAAATTAGGACCAAACTTATTAATATCCATTCCTCGACTTAAGTAATACTCTACATAAGTAAATCCATTTGCTAATGTAAAAGCCAATTGCGAAATCGGATTAGCGCCAGCTTCTGCAATGTGGTAGCCAGATATAGACACTGAATAAAAATTACGTACTCCGTTATCTATAAAATATTCCTGTACGTCACCCATTAATCGTAAGGCAAATTCAGTAGAGAAAATACAGGTATTTTGAGCCTGATCTTCTTTAAGAATATCTGCTTGAACCGTTCCTCTAACTTGAGATATGGTTTTGGCTTTGATGACCTCATAAATATCCTTTGACAACACCTGATCACCAGTGACTCCTAATAGCATTAAACCCAGTCCATCATTTCCTTTAGGAATATCTCCATTATAAGTCGGTCTATCTTTTCCTTTATACAATGCTGCAATTTTCTTTTCAACATCTTTCTCAAGACCATTTTCCTTAATATAAATCTCGCACTGCTGATCGATAGCAGCATTCATAAAAAAGCCTAATAACATTGGTGCTGGACCATTAATAGTCATACTCACCGATGTCATAGGGTCTGCGAGATTAAAACCAGAATACAGTTTCTTAGCATCGTCCAAACAACAAATACTTACACCTGCATTTCCAATTTTTCCATAAATATCTGGTCTGTAATCTGGATCATTACCATATAAAGTTACACTATCAAACGCTGTTGATAAGCGCTTTGCTGGCATGCCTAGACTCACATAATGAAAGCGTCTATTAGTACGTTCTGGCCCACCTTCCCCTGCAAACATTCGAGTTGGGTCTTCCCCAGTGCGTTTAAATGGATACAATCCTGACGCGTAAGGAAATTCACCAGGAACGTTCTCTTGTAAACTCCATCTTAAAATATCCCCCCAAGCCTGGTACTTTGGTAAGGCAACTTTAGGAATATCAGAATGTGATAAGGATTTAGTGTGCGTTTCTATTTTTATCTCTTTATCTCTTACTTTAAACGTATATACAGGATCCTTATATCGATTTACCTTATCGTCCCAACCAGTAATAATTTCCCAATTGTAAGGATCTAAATTTAACTTAACACGATCAAATTCAGCAACCAATAGTTTTATAAATTCTATATTTTCAGTAGTACTAGATATTATACTATCGCTATCAATTCCAGATTTATCAAGTTTTGGTTTTTGACCTATAACCGACTCTAAAGTTTTATAAATACCATATAACTTCTGTGCTACTTCAACTTGAGTATTTGCAATCTTATCATAGGCACGATTATTTTCAGCGATTTCAGAAAGATATCTTGTACGCGCAGGAGGAATAACAAAGATTTTCTCACTCATCTCTTTTGAAATCTCAAACGTTGACTTTAGATCTGCTTCAGTTTTCTCAACCAACTTATCCATTATAGCCTTGTAAAGCGTATTCATTCCTGGGTCATTGAACTGAGACGCAATAGTTCCAAATACAGGCATGGTATCCGGATCTTCATGCCATAGGTTATGATTGCGCATGTATTGTTTTTTTACATCACGAAGCGCATCTAAAGCTCCTCGTTTATCAAACTTGTTGATCGCGACTAAATCTGCGAAATCCAGCATATCAATTTTTTCCAACTGTGTTGCTGCACCAAATTCAGGAGTCATAACATAAAGCGACACATCACTATGCTCCAAAATTTCAGTGTCAGATTGACCAATACCTGATGTTTCTAAAATAATTAAATCATACTCAGCGGCCTTTAAAACCTCAACAGCCTCATTAACATATTTCGACAACGCCAAATTCGATTGACGTGTTGCCAGGCTTCGCATATACACTCTCGGTGAATTAATAGCATTCATTCGAATACGATCACCTAAAAGTGCACCACCTGTTTTACGTTTTGAAGGATCAACTGACACTAGCCCAACAGTCTTGTTTGGAAAATCAATCAGAAAACGACGCACCAATTCATCTACTAAGGATGACTTACCTGCACCACCTGTTCCTGTAATTCCAAGCACAGGTGTTTTTGAGTTAATATTCTTTGTATGGATGCTATCAAGGGTAGTTTTAGCAACATCAGGGAAATTTTCAGCTGCAGAAATAACACGAGCAATTGACTTAGGATTCTTTTCATGCAATACGTTAACCTCTCCATTTAATTGATCACCTATCGCGAAGTCAGATTTCTTAACAAGGTCATTAATCATACCTTGCAAACCCATTTCTCGTCCATCATCGGGAGAATAAATTCTTGTAATGCCATAGTCCATTAGGTCTTTAATTTCTTCAGGGAGAATAACACCTCCGCCACCTCCGAAGATTTTGATATGACCAGCGCCTTTCTCTTTAAGTAAATCATACATATACTTAAAGTATTCGTTATGACCTCCTTGATAGGAAGTCATTGCAATGGCATTTGCATCTTCTTGAATAGCAGTATTAACCACTTCTTCAACACTTCTATCATGACCTAAATGTATGACTTCAACACCTGTTGCTTGAATAATACGGCGCATAATATTTATAGCTGCGTCATGGCCATCAAAAAGTGAAGCGGCAGTTACTATTCTTACTTTATACTTAGGCTTATATGGTGCGACTTGTTCCATTCGTAAAAATCTAGCTTAATTCGATAGCAAATTTACGGAATATTCAAAAATATTACACAATAATTATGAATAATATAAAACCAAGAACCACATCCCAAAACTTACTATTTTGCAATACTTAAGTACTATGCAAATATTCAAAATATGCAAAAAATTACACTGCTAATACATTGTATTGACCAACCAAATATTATTGCTTCTGTAACTAATTTCATGGCACTAAGTAATGGAAACATTGTTTATATCGATCAGCATGTTGATCGCGAACAAAATATATTCTTTATGCGCCTTGAATGTGAGTTTATTTCGGACTCATTTTCTGTTGAAAGTTTTAAAGAATTGTTCCAAAATGCATTAGTGGATAAGTTTGATTTAAAATGGCGCATCTATTCGGCAAATAAAAAGCCAAAAATGGCCTTATTCGTGTCTAAATATGACCACTGTCTTTACGATATTTTAGGACGCTATAATTCAGGTGAACTAAATTTAGAAATCCCTTTTATAGTGAGTAATCATGAGGATCTTAAGTCTATAGCTGATAATTTTAAAATTCCTTTTCATTATATCCCAATCGTAAAGGAGAATAAAAAAGAAGCAGAACTTAAACAATTAGAATTATTAGAAACACATCAAATTGATTTTGTTGTATTAGCGCGTTATATGCAAATAGTTTCTCATCTTTTAATTAACAAGTATCCAAATAAAATAATTAATATTCACCATTCTTTCTTACCTGCATTTGTTGGTGCAAAACCGTACCATTCCGCTTTTAAAAGGGGTGTAAAGATCATTGGCGCAACAAGTCATTACATTACAGAAGAGCTAGATGCAGGTCCAATTATTGAGCAAAATGTAGCTCATGTATCTCATTCTTATTCCATCAAAGATCTAATTGCCAAAGGACGTGATTTAGAGAAAATTGTACTCTCTAATGCTATTAAACTTCACGCTAATCGAAAAGTTATGGTGTTTAATAATAAAACGGTAATATTCTCGTAGTACTAAAGCGCAAAATTATCTCCTTGCTTAGCAAAATTAAAGCCCAATAATTTTAAACTATCCTTTAATCTATGACTATCCTTTAAAGCAGGATTTGTATGATTAAAATGAATAAAGTGAATTTTTTGCTTTATCTCTTGGGCCTCATTTTCAAATAAACTTGTGGTTTCCGTAATAAAAGGATGAGGAATTTTACTCATATCTCGTTTGAGTTCGCCATCCCTAAAGAATGAAGCATCCAAGAATGCATAATTGACTTTTTTAACTTCCTCAACTATATTTCTATTCCATCTATCCCATTTATCAATATCTGGGATAAACAATGCAGATTTATTTGGTCCTTCTATCGTATAACCAACGGTTTCAGAATATTCATCACGGTGCGGCACTAAGATTGGAGTTACTTTTAGTTTTGGACTCGGCATAACTATTGAGTCTTGCTTTAATTTTTTGAGGTTTATATTTTCCAAAGCAACTAATTGACTCCAAGGACCATTAGTTTCTATATATTGCTTCATACGTGGCATGGCATATACTGGAACTTTATTTGCTCCAAGTGCCTCTCTACCCAATTGCATGAGCCCTGTATAATGCCCAATATGTGCATGAGTCAAGAAAATACCATTTATAATAGTACCATTATCTATGTGTTGTTTTTTTAAAACTTCTGTTTGCTCTGCAATATCAGGAGTAGCATCAAATAACCATTTCTGCTTTGTACTATGATCAATTAATCCCAAACAAGACACTAATTTTTTGGACTCTTCTCCTCTAAAGTACGCTGCACAGCATTCCTTTTCACAGTTAATTTGAGGATAACCAGCATCTTGGGCAATCCCTAAAACAGTTATATACTGTTTAGCTTTAGAAGATGCACCCAAATTTGAGATTTCACGATTATTCACGGCAACTTCCGTACAATTAGAAAATACAAGAAAAAATAATACGAATGAATATTGATAGACTTTCATAGGAACATATATCTTTGTTAAAGATAAAAACCCAAAACTTATGATAAAAAGAATCTTCACCTTACTTATTGTTTTTAACTTCACAGCCTGTGCTGAATTACAAAACGTAATTAATGAATTACCTCAAGGCGGTACCTTAAGTAACGCCGATATCGCAGCTGGATTGCGTCAAGCTCTTGACTTTGGAATTGATAAACAAGTAAGTAAACTTACTCAGAAAGACGGATTTTATAAAAATGAACTCGTTAAAATATTATTACCTGAAGAATTACAAAAGGTTGATAAAGCCTTGAGAAATGTTGGATTAGGTAGTCTTGCTGATAGTGGTTTAAAAGCACTTAATAGAGCGGCAGAAGATGCTGTTAAAGAAGCTACTCCAATTTTTGTAAGTGCTGTAAAAGACATTACGTTTACCGATGCAAAAAATATTCTTTTAGGTGATGATAGTGCGGCAACCAATTATTTGACCACTAAAACACAAACAGCGCTATATGACAAATTTAGGCCTGTTATTCAAAACTCATTTAGCAAGGTCGGAGCAGATCAAATATGGACTAATCTGATCACGAAGTACAATACGCTCCCACTAACTAATAATGTTAATCCAGATTTGACTGACTACGTAACATCAGAAGCCTTAGAGGGTGTATATACCATGATAGCAATAGAAGAAAAAGAAATTAGAAATAAAATGTCTTCTAGAAGTACGGATCTATTGAAAAAGGTATTTGCGCTTCAAGACTAAAAAATAAACAATCAGTGATTTACAGAAAATATTAATGACTTAAAAAACGTTTGAGTGACTTTAGTTTATACCTGCTACACAGATTAGAATATTAAATGCGTTGGCTCATTTAGAAGGATTACTCCAAATAAAATAAAATTTGAAATTTGAATATCAGGGATTGATAAAGCTGGCCTATAATTTAAGACAAACAGATCGTAATTTGAGTGACATCTCAGAATTTAAGGTAACTATGGTAAAAGTGAAATTAATAAGCTTTAATTAATAATTAGAGATCCTACATTTCCTCAAATTAATCCGTTCGTTTATATAGGCCATCAAAGACAATAATAACCTAACCATCTTCAGTTATTGTTTTCCAAAGTGGTCTTGCAGTTCCATCTTCATTATGAGTCCTATTAATGCAATGGTAAAACGATTTCGCTCCGACATTACTTTCTTCTGTTTTCAGTATCATTTTAATTTTCAATTTTAATACCATTAAAGTAGAGGTGTTGTCCTTGGTAATCTACCCAGATTTATTCCTAGTGTTTAGCTGTATAACTGTAAATATTATTACTTACACCTCTGTATCCTGGTGAGTTGCTAGTCCAATTCTATTGAAGAATACATTGACTATGAATCTTAATAATAACATTTTTGACCTGCTTTAGATTCATCTGTATTAGTAACTTACCAAGTCCCAATCCAAAACCGAATTTAGCGTGTTTTTCTGAGCACCAATTAATGAGGTTTTTTTTGCGTAAAAAATACTACTGAGAATAGTATTATACATGATATATTGATTGGTTTCTTCATAATTGATATAGTTTAACTACATACTATTAAAGTATATTTAATTGTATGCTAATATTAACATAACATTGATTAAACTTTTAGTTAGCATCTTTGCATTGCAAAAGAGATAAGTCTTAAAAGAGATTCGCACAGTTAGTTAGTTCAAAGTCGGTATTGTCGTTGATACCGACTTTTTAGTTTTCATCATGCAGTTGTGAAAAATAACTGTAGGACTTTAGAAGTCGACTACCATACCACGAGAATAGTTCGCCATCAACAATTAATATGTGTTTCTTAGGAAATTGCTTTTTTAAATCCATTACATGCTTTTCTTTAAATGGAAATGGTTCACTAGATAGGAAAATGGCATCTACTTCTATTAGCTTTGGATGATTAAGTTCGATTTCTGGATAACGTGAATCATCTTGAAACACATTTATAAATCCAGCTTCTAATAACATTTCATTTATAAAGGTGTCTGATCCTGCTACCATGTGGGGATTATTCCAAATGAAGTATGCAACTTTTAGTCTAGGCTCAGCAAATCTTTGCCTAAAATCATCTCGCTTTTTATGAATCCTTGCAATTAACTGTTGTGCTTGAGCTTCGACATTAAATAATTCACCATACATATTGATAAGCTCAAAACATTGCTGAATTGTGCTAATATCACTGATATGAACCGGTGTAAATTTCTCTAACTCAGAAACTACACTCTTAGTGTTCTCTTCTTTGTTACAAAGAATAATGTCTGGCCGAAGAGCTTTTATTTTAGAAAAATTAACTTGTTTGGTACCACCAACAATGTTTTTCTGTTTTCTAATATAATGCGGATGTACACAGAATTTAGTAATTCCAACTATTGAGGATTCCAGGCTTAAATCTACTAGTAATTCAGTTTGTGACGGTACTAACGAAACAATACGTTTGGGCAATGAGGGTAGCTCTAAACTTCTTTTGAGTTGATCAACAAAAACCATCAGAATTATAATCTACCCAGCTCAATTGCCATATCGGACTGGAGTGTCTGTGCCTTAGCAGCAGCAGCTTCTGCAAAATCTTTCCCTTGAGAGGCGTAAATAATAGCTCTAGATGAATTAATTAATAAACCAACGTTAGAATTAATACCGTATTTGCATACATCTTGAAGATTACCACCTTGAGCACCAACACCTGGTACCAGAATAAAACTATTAGGTATAATTTTACGAATACTTGCTAAAAACTCTGCTTTTGTGGCACCAACGTACATCAAATTATCGGAATTTTGCCAAGATTTAGAGGTTTCTAATACTTTCTTGTAAAGCTCATTTCCTTCGATGGTTTTGGTCTGAAAATCAAAAGCTCCTTGATTTGATGTTAAGGCTAATAAAATGGTATGTTTTTCTTCAAAAGCCAAAAACGGCTCAACAGAATCTTTACCCATATATGGTGCCACTGTAACACTATCAAAGGCTAAGTCCTCAAAAAATGCCTTGGCATACATGGTACTAGTATTACCTATATCCCCACGTTTAGCGTCTGCGATAGTGTATAATTCAGGGTAATTCTCATTTAAATAGTTGATTGTTTTTTCTAATGCTTGCCATCCTTTGAGGCCATAAGCTTCATAAAACGCTGTATTAGGTTTGTAGGCAACACACAAATGATGCGTAGCATCTATAATGGCTTTATTAAATGAAAAAACAGGATCTTCTTCCTCTAATAAGTGTTGAGGAATTTTATTTAAATCTACATCCAAACCAATACATAGGAAGGATTGTTTTTTATGAATCTGCGCTATAAGTTGGTCTGTTGTCATGTATTAAAGAAACCTTGAAAGCAGTCTAATTTTAAATGATATCATCACTAGCTTTTAACAACTCTGTATTTTCGGCTAACATTAGCTCGTCCACTATTTTTTGAATATCACCATTAATAATGTTTGACAAATCATAAAGTGTTAAACCTATTCGGTGATCAGTAACTCGTCCCTGAGGATAATTGTAAGTTCTAATCTTCTCACTTCTATCACCACGCTTTATAATGCTCTTACGTCTTTCTGAATCGGCCTCAAGTTGCTTCTCTAATTCCATTTCATACAATCGAGAACGTAACACTTTAAGCGCTTTCTCTAAGTTTTTATGCGAGGACTTTTGGTCTTGACAACTCACAATCATACCAGTTGGTTCATGATGTAATTTAATAGCCGAGTATGTTGTATTAACGGACTGTCCACCTGGACCTGTAGAGGTGGTACGCTCAATTCTAACTTCGGTCATATCAAGTTCATAATCAAACTCTTCAACTTCTGGAGACACCATTACGGTTGTGGTACTTGTATGAACACGTCCTTGCGTTTCAGTTTGCGGGACACGTTGAACACGATGTACACCAGCTTCAAACTTTAATGTACCATAAACGTCTTCACCATTGACTTCAAAAATAATTTCTTTAAAACCACCCGATGTCCCTTCACTAATATTTACCACACTGGTACTCCACCCTTTATCAGAACAGTACTTAGAATACATCCGATATAAATCACCTGCAAAAATACTTGCCTCATCACCACCAGCTCCTGCTCTAATTTCAACAACAGCATTTTTAGAATCATCAGGATCTTTTGGTATTAATAAAAATCGAATTTCTTCCTCAATAGCAGGCAATTCGCCTTTAGCTTCATCCAACTGCATCTTAGCCATTTCAACCATTTCAGCATCAGAACCATCAGCAATAATATCTTCAGCTTCAGCTATATTATCTAAAAGGTTTTTATAAACAGCACTTCGATCTACGATCTTCTTTAAATCCTTATATTCTTTATTGAGTTGTACATAGCGTTTTTGATCAGAAATAATATCCGGTTGAATAATGAGATCATTAACTTCATCAAAACGTTGCTTTACAATCTGTATTTTATCTAACATTTATCTTCAAAAAATTGAATGTCAAAAGTACAATTTTTTATGGATTATATTTTGAATGAAATTTAGCAATAATGTATAAAATATTTATGAGCCTAATGGCGTTATTGTATGTATATGGTACGGCAGTTCACCTCTATACTCAACTACTATAAACCGTTGGCTTTTTGGTCCTTTTTAGTAACCATAATCATTACGGCCATTAATCCTGCCCTAATTTTAGCGCTCTGCACAAAACTGTTCCTGACTTTTCTATTATGGATTATGATTAGCGATAGAAGGTTAAGACAACGTTTAAAATTTTATAAGATACGAGGTGTATCACATCTAAAATTTTTCAGCACTATATTTATTTTTGATAGCATTATCACATGTACATTTTTGCTACTCATTAAAGGTTTTATTTAAAAATTGTATTTTTCGAGTATGATTCGTCTATTGGTCTACCTCAATTTTTACAAAACGTTTATTGTATGGTCTATAATTATAAATGTGCTATTAGCTTCTGTTGATTCCGACTATACTCCAGCCCTACTTACAAAGAGTTTCTTGACCATATTTGCTTGGTATTTTATGACCGAAACCGCTAACAAAAGGCAGTTTACATTTTACAAAAACCTTAGCATTACGCCAATTAAACTTTTTGCCTTTGTTTTGTTCTTAGACTGTCTAATGACCATTGCGTTTTTATTTTTAACTAAAACACTCCTATAAAAATATCCTCTTTGGTTTTTGAAATTGACAACATAGAACTCTATTTTAAAAATAAATGTATTCTAAATGGCATATACTTGAAGGCTGAAGTTGGTAAAACTACCGCAATCTTAGGAAGTAACGGATGTGGAAAAAGTTGCTTGCTTAATATTGTCTTTGGCAATTTAAAATCTAAATATAAATTGGTAAGAATAGATAATAAGCCGATTCTAAAACCACTATACAAGTCTGGTCTTGTTAAATTTTTACCGCAATACCACTTTATTCCCAGCGGAATGCGCCTCCAAAATATTTTTAAGCTATACAATTTAAATTGGAAATTATTTACTTCTGAATTTGAAAGTTTTAATAAATATAGACATGAGAGAATAG
>Ga0189289_10315_pt1 | contig 27518 bp, 14 predicted proteins | sample UW106minimetaG_FD_130313 | JGI IMG/M metagenome (GOLD analysis project Ga0189289, IMG submission 130313) | Marine microbial communities from the Costa Rica Dome - UW106 mini metaG | ecosystem: Environmental > Aquatic > Marine > Oceanic > Photic zone | place: Costa Rica: the Eastern Pacific...
AGACGCTGATGATATCGACATCACGAGTACGGTTACGGTCACGGGCGATGTGGATATCCTGACAGGCAACGGCGCGGACACGCTCCTTCTGACCGCTGCGGGCGCTCTCAGCGGTGCGGATGTTACGGTGAACACAGGCGATGGCACCGGGCAGATTGATCTGGACGGGGATCTGACGGCGACAGGCGCCCTGCGCGTCGAAATGGGCGCAGACGCTGATGATATCGACATCACGAGCAATGTGACGGTCACGGGCGATGTGGATATCCTGACAGGCAATGGCGCGGACACGCTCCTCCTGACCGCTGCGGGCTCCCTGAGCGGGTCGGATGTGACAGTGAACACAGGCGATGGCACCGGGCAGATTGATCTGGATGGGGATATCACGGCTACGGGCTTCCTTCTCGTCGAAATGGGCGCTGATCAGGACGATGTGAGCATCACCAGCACGATTGCCGCCACCAGTGATGTCACGGTGAACACGGGCGCGGATGTCGATAGCATCCTCCTGACCGATACGGGCGCGATCAGCGGCGACAATCTTGCCTTCGACACCGGTGAAGGGGATGGGCGCATTGATTTTGACGGCGCCGTCACTGCCGGAGGCACGCTCGAAATTGATATGGGGACGGCCACGGATGTGGTCGAAATCACGAGCACCGTCCAATCAACTGGCGATATGTCGATGCGCCTGATGGAGGGTGTGGATACGATCGTGGTAACCGATACCGGATCGCTCTCCGGGGCCAGCATCACGCTGGATACGGATGAGGGAACCTCTGGCCGTGTGGATCTCGACGGCACAGCAACGGCCACGATCGGGGCCTTCCAGATCGATATGGGCGCAGGGGCGGATGTGATTGATATCACGGCCGCCGTTTCTGCTGCGACAACCCTGCAACTGCTCACTCGGGACGGGCAGGACAGCGTGACTGTCACCGCGACAGGCGCATTGTCAGGCACAGACATCACTGTCGACACAGACGAAGGCCAGGGCCGGATCGATCTGGATGGAGATGTGACGGCGTCGGGCTTCCTGCTGCTCGATATGGGCGATGATCAGGACGACATCGATATCACCAGCACGGTTCAGGCCACGGGTGCCATCGACTTTGACACCCACGCCGGAGCGGACACGATCAACCTGACGGATGCCGGCGCGATCAGCGGCGCGGATATCGAGATGGACACGGGCGAAGGCCAGGGCAGCATCGATCTGGATGGGGATGTGACGGCGTCGGGCTTCCTGCTGCTCGATATGGGCGATGATCAGGACGACATCGACATCACCAGCACGGTGCAGGCCACGGGTGCCATCGACTTTGACACCCACGCCGGAGCGGACACGATCAACCTGACGGACGCCGGCGCGATCAGCGGCGCGGACATCGAGATGGACACGGGCGAAGGCCAGGGCAGCATCGATCTGGATGGGGATGTGACGGCGTCGGGCTTCCTGCTGCTCGATATGGGCGATGATCAGGACGACATCGATATCACCAGCATGGTTCAGGCCACGGGTGCCATCGACTTTGACACCCACGCCGGAGCGGACACGATTAACCTGACGGACGTCGGCGCGATCAGCGGCGCGGATATCGAGATGGACACGGGCGAAGGCCAAGGCCGCATCGATCTGGATGGAGATGTGACAGCGTCGGGCCTCTTCCGGGTGGATATGGGCGGCGACGCGGATGATGTGGATATCACCTCTTCGGTCACATCGGTCAGCACCTTCGACATCGCCACTGGGGAGGGCTTTGACACCGTAAACTTGACCAGCGCCGGCGTCTTGAGCGGGTCTGCCCTGACCATTGACACTGGCAATGGGGGTGGGCGCACGGACATTGACGGCTCCGTTTCGGCCACAAGCGGCGCCTTGACGATCACCTCTGGCTCCGGCCGCGATATCGTGGACGTCACCGGCAGCCTCACTGGCGCGGTGCGGCTGGATATTTTGACAGGCGCGGAGCGTGATGAGGTCTATGCCACCAATGCCGCATTGAGCGCCCCGATCATCGAAGTGCAAACCGGTACCGGAGCGGATGAGGTGCTTGTCACAGACAGCACCAGCACCGGCGCCATGGCCATCCGGACGGGCGATCAGGATGATTTCATCCAGATCATTCGGCCCGATAATCAGGCCGCAGGCGACAGCTTGTTGATCGATGGTGGCAGCCATGCAGATGACATCGTGATCCAGACCTGGGGTTCTACCGCAGGGATCGGTGTCGACTACCTCATCACGGTTTCCGATAGCGGCGGCATAGACCCGGCCAATGGGGCCGATACCCTCGAGATGCTGGGCACTGGTGATAATGATACCTTCCTCAGCCGTGCCGGATTTGTTGCGCTGCTGCATGGCACCGAAGATCAGATCCGCGGCTTGGCCACTGGCCGGCCCGCTTCGGTGGAGCGCATCGATTACGATCGCAGCCTCAATGGCCGCTTCTCCATGATCGGTGGCGTGGGCGATGACCTGTTCATCTCCGACGACAACGCCACAACGATCACCATGGATGGCGGCTTGGGCGCAGACAGCTTCCAGATCGGCCAGCTTTTCGGATCGGACCCGGTGGCGGGCGGCACTTACACCGAGAACGGCCTGCTCGTCTCAAATGGGATTGCGCTGGGGGATGATATTGCCACGGTCGAAACCACCCGCGGGTTCCTGTCGCGGGGCGGCACATTTGCGATCACCGCATTTGGCGGTGAGGGGGCTGATGATTTCACGGTCTATTCCAACAAGGCCGAAGTGCGCCTTGAAGGCGAAAACGGCAATGATGAGTTTGTTGTCCGCGCGTTCCTGCTGGCAGATACGGGCCAGCTGAATGGCCAGGGCAATGTCGGGGTGACGGCTGGCGGCGGCGATGACGCGATCCAGTACAACATCAATGCACCTGTCGACATTGACGGGGGCGAAGGCTTTGACAAGGTCGTTGTGCTTGGCACTGAAGGCAATGACACGCTGGTGGTCACCGAGGAAGGTGTCTTTGGCGCGGGCCTCAACGTGCGCCTTTCCGAGAACGAAGAAGCGCTCGAGGTTGACGCGCTTGAGGGTGATGACACGATCTTTGTGCAATCAACGAAGGATGGCACTGTCACCACGGTCATCGGCGGGTTGGGCAGCGACACGATCAACGTTGCGGGCGATGTCACAGGCGCGGTCTATTCTGCAGAGATCGAGGGCCGTAGTGCAGAGATCAACCACCTGTCCCAATCCGGGGACAGCGATTACCAGAACCTGCTTCTCAGCGGGCTCACCCCGATCATAGCCGATGCCGAGCAGGGCCAGATCGTGGTTGCGCAGACCGGTGAGGACACTGCCGTTGCAGAGGGGGGTGCGCTCGACAGCTATACGGTCCGTCTGGCTGACGTGCCCGATGCGGGCAAAAGCGTGTTTGTGACGATCTCTGCTGGTATTTCGTCCCGTCAGGATCGCAGGCTGAGCGTGCCGCAGAAGGCAGCGGGGGATGCGATCACGCTCGTGGGCTCAGACCTCACCCGCCTCAGCGGCAGCTGGCTCGATGATGGCTTTGGGGATTGGCAGGGCCTCACCTTGTCCGGCGCGGGCGACAATGATGGCAACTACACCATCGCTGCGATCTCAAGCGACGGGCGTGTGATCACAATCAACGAGACTTTCGCCGTCGATGTCACCACGGCCACCACGGATATTGCTGTGGCCGGGCAGGAGGCCGCCTCGGTGCTCATCAGCGCGGATGGCAGCACGTTTACAGATGGCGTGGTGCTTGAGTTCACCGATGCCAACTGGGACCAAGAGCAGACCATCACCGTCAGGGCCGAGGATGATGCGGCACAGGAAGGGGATCGCGTTGTCATGATCTCCCACGCGGTGGACAGCGCGGATACACAGTTCGACAAAGCCAAGGTTGCCAATATCGTTGTCGAAGTGGCCGACAATGACCTCGCAGAGGTGAAGCTGGTTGAAAGCGGCTATGACACCTTCGTGCAGGAAGGCAGCGCCGCCAGCCAGATCACTGACACCTACGAAATTGTTCTCACGCGCCAACCCGCGCCGGGTGAAACGGTGACGCTGACCCTCACGGATACGTCCAACTCCGGGGATATCAGCCTGTCTGCCTCCAAGCTGACCTTTACCGAAGCTGACTGGGATCAGCCCCAGCTGGTGACGGTGACGGCCATTGCTCTGGACGGGGTGGAAAACCCAGAGCGGTTCAACATTGTGCACGCGATCTCGACCAATGGCACGGTTTACGCCGCCGCGGAGGATAAAGATCTGTCGGTTGTCGTGTCGGATGGGGACAGCGCTGGCATTGTGTTGCGCGAAAGCGATGGCAAAACGCTGATCATCGACCAACCCGGAGAGGTGGACAGCTATACGTTGCGGCTCTCGAAGGCGCCTGCAGCGGGTGAAACGGTCAAGGTCATTGTTGTCGATCAGGGCCAGACCCGCGTTGTGGCAAGCCCGCGGGTGACCACCTCAACGCTGTTCAGCGGTGCGATCCCCCTGGAGTTCATCCGTGATCCCGACGCTGCAGACCGGATCGTCCGCACCGATGGCGGCAACTTCCGCACCGATGGCTTTGTGCAGGGCCTCGTGATGGATATCACCGGCACCACGGACAATGACGGCGCCTACGCCATTGCAGAGCTCAGCGAGGATGGCTCTACCATCACGGTTGCCGCAGGGCAGTTCCTGAAGGATGAAACGGTCACAGCCGGCATCACGATCCTTGAGACATCAGTGACCTTTACCGATGCGAACTGGGATCAGGCCGTGACCGTAACGCTGGAGGCAGATCCCAGCTTTGTGCCCAGCCAGATTGATCGTATCACCCGCAGCTTCCCCGCCGAGCCACATCGCCTGGATCTGATTGCTGGCCCGCTGGTTATCGATGGGGGAGCAGGTTCAGGGCGCGAATTGAAAGCCGCCGTGATGTTGCCCACCGAGCGAGATCCGGGCCCCCTCGACATCACCACAATCGACGAAGAAGCCGAGCAGAATGACCGTGTGAACCTGTTCAACGACGGATCGCTGATCGCTGATACGGGCCGCATGTACAATGACGCCAACGGCATCCTGAATGTCGATGGGCTTGGCATGGGCAGTGGCACGGTGTCGATCGATCAGGGGCCGGGCTTGCCCGATCTGGAATTCGCACGGGGCATCTCGATTGATCGGACCGAGATCGTTGAGCTGATGCTGGGGCAGGGCGATGATACCTTCACCGTTGAGGGTACCAACATTGCCTCTGACTTCGACACCGCCGATGCCAACGCCGTCAACCTGCCAATCACTCAAATCCACGGGGGCGGCGGGGCAGATACGATCACCGTCAGTGAGATCACCAAGACCACGGGGGATGATCACGCGTTGCTCGTGATCTACGGCGATACGGACGCTGCCGGGGCGCGCTACAATTTTGAGGGCGGGGTGCCCAACGGGAATGCGGCGGTGTTCAACGCTGTCGACTTCCCGGATGATCATGGCGATCTGATCGATGCCAGCGCCGCGCTGGACCCAAGCGATACCGCGACCTTGGGCGTGGTGATCTATGGCGGCGTGGGTGAAGACACAATCATCGGCAGCGCTGGCCGTGATCACATTGCAGGTGGCAGCGGGGATGATGATATCTCTGCCGGTGCGGGCAATGATCTGATCTATGGCGACAATGGCTTCACCGTGGATCTGGTGGCCCGCACTCTGGTGCAGGTGGCCCTTGTGGATGATGCGCCGCAATTCCGCAGCGCCGACACCCGGCAAGGCGGTCAGGACATTATCAAAGGCGCGGCTGGTGATGACATCGTCTTTGGCGATCATGGTCTGATCACCCAGACCGCTGGCACGCATCTGATCCTGTCCACCGGAGATCTGACCCGGGCCGAGACGACAGATACCGGGCGGGGCGAGGATGACCAGATCACTCTGCTGACGGGCAATGACATCGCCTTTGGCGGGGCTGGCGAGGATACGCTGCATGCGACGGCAGGCGCGAACATCCTTCTGGGCGATCATGGGCTGATCGATTGGACAAGTTCCGACGGCGACACGGCTTCGATCGATCTGGTGGAGTCAATCTCGGATGCCTCCGGGGCCGATGACAGCCTCACAACGCAGGGCACAGGCGCGGACATCCTGATTGGGGGTGAGGGGGCAGATACGATCAGCGGTGCCGATGGCGACAACCTCGTGATTGGTGACACTGCGCGGATCACTGGATTCACCGCTGGTGCCGGGCTCGGATCCCTCGCGCTGGAACTGGCGACCATCGAGGCCACAAACAATGCGCATGGGGGCGACGACACGATCACTGTGGGTGCTGGCACGGATGTGGTCATCGCGGGCGTTGGCGCGGATAGCGTTGTCGCTGGTGAGGGTGACAACCTTGTTCTGGGGGACCTGGGCCGGATGCATTGGCACGACGGGGCCGGGGCTGCAAACCCGCTGATGCGGGTTGAAGGGGTGCAGGATAGCACGGGCGCCGGTGATGTGATCACAACGGGGACGGGGGCCGATCTCATCCTGGGCGGTGAGGGCGCTGACACCATTACCGGGGATGACGGAACCAACATTATCCTTGGCGATCTTGGGCAGATCTTTGGTCATCTGGATGGGGCAGCGTATGGCCAGCTGAACCTGACACCTGCACGGATCGAAAGCACGGATCCCGGCATCGGGGGCGATGATGATATGTCCACGGGCACCGGCACTGACATCGTGTTGGGTGGCTTTGGCAGCGACACAATCGTCACAACGGGCGGCGACAATATTCTGATTGGGGATCATGGGGTTATCGATTGGACGATCTCGGACAGCGATCCGGCCTCGATCGATCTGATCTCTACCCTGGCGGAAAGCGTTGGTGCGGGGGATACGATCACCGCGGGGGCGGGCGATGACGTGATCATCGGTGGCGCGGGCAGCGACACTCTGGCGGGGGGCGATGGCACCAATGTGATCCTCGCGGATGCGGGCCAGATCACCGGGCGGGCGTCGGGCAGCGGCATGGGCGCATTGGCGCTTGAATTAGAGCAGATCATATCCCTGCGGCCGGATATGGCGGGCGATGACGATGTGACTGGCGGGGTCGGCACAGATTATGTGCTCGGCGGCTCTGGCAGTGATGTGATCACACTCGACGATGTGGGCTCTGCCTCTGATGTGGTGGTTGCTGACAACGGGCTGATCCGGTTCCGCGTCGCGGTGTCTGGCGATGTTACGCCGGTGATCTTGCAGGCGCGGTCTCTGTTTGTGCGCAATGGTGGCGATGACAGTGTTACCACATCTGCTGAGGGCTCTGACATTATCCTTGGCGGTTCGGGCGGGGATACGCTCGCGGCAGGCGGTGGCAATGACCTGATCCTTGGGGATAACGGGATGCTCACGGGCCATGTGGTGGCCCCTGTTGGGGCGGCGCTTATCAGCCTTGCCCGGGTGCAAACCAGCTATGCCCGAGTCGGTGCACGGGATGTGATCACAACCGGTGCGGGGGCCTCCGTGATCTTTGCCGGTGCCGGGGATGATGAGGTCGATACAACGTCTGTCGCCACGCTGGATGCCGCCGATATCGTTTTTGGCGATCATGGGCGCGCGCTCTTTGATGTGCCCACCAGCGCAACGCCGCAACCCATTGCCCTGCTTCTGCAGAGCCTTGATCTGGATCAAGGGGGCGCAGACACCCTGCGCACCGGACTGGGCAGCGACATCGTTGTAGGTGGCTTTGCTGCGGACAGCATCGATGCCTCTGATGGGGCCAACATCGTCTTTGGCGATCACGGCGAACTCGAAGGCACCACGGATACTGCGCTGGCCCAAGATGGCTTGCCCATCAGCCTTGCGCGGCTGGCCACATTGGCCCCAACCATCGGCATGGGCGATCAGATCACCACGGGCACGGGCGCAGATATCGTGCTTGGCGGAGCGGGTGGCGATCAGATCAAGGCCAATGACGGCGACGGACCGGCCGTCTTTGATGCCTCGAACATCCTGTTGGGGGATCACGGCGAGATCGTCTTCCTGAACCCGCTGACCGGGGCCAACCTGCCCACGCTGATCCGGTCTGTCGATCCGACCATCGGCGGCGATGACGTGATCCAGTCCGGCGCGGGCTATGACATGATCATCGGCGGCACTGGCGCAGATGAAATCTTTGGCCATGGCGGCAGTGATGTGATCGCGGGCGATCATTTGCGGGCTGAGGGCCTTGTCACGTTGACCACGCTGCCACTGACAGCGCAGGGCGTGGCTGATTTCGAGGTCATCTCGATCTTTACCGACAGCCAGTCAGGGGCAGGCGCTGATGTCATCGATGCGGGCGCAGGCGATGACCTTGTGCTGGGTCAACAGGGCGCGGATATCATCCATGGCCGGTCCGGGGATGACGATCTGATCGGCGGCCACAACGTTTCGGGCGGCCATGACACGGGCGACATGATCGACGGCGGCGCGGGCGATGACGTTGTTCTGGGTGACAATGGCACGATCTACCGCAAGACCGGCGCAAATGGCGCTGCCAGCCAGTTTGATGCGCGGATGCGGGTGCTGGAGGGGGAGGCGCTGTACGGCACCAACACCCATGCGTCTCAGGGCGCGATCAACGATGGCAAACCGCTGGTTACGGATGCAGAGCAGGTCAATGTCGACGGCACTGTGCAACGCACGATCCTGCTCCTCGATCACGGCGATGGCGTCGATCCCGCGCTGTACGGCGATGATTACATCGCAGGCGGCTCTGAGGATGACCTCCTGTTTGGCCAGATGGGCGATGATACGATCCAGGGCGATGGCAGCATTGACCTTGACCAAGACGGCGTCATTGACCTGACGCAAGGCACTGCGGTGGCGGCAGGGCGCGGGGCGGATGGCCTCCTCGACATCACCACCTCGATCGAGGATTTCAACGGCCTTGGCCGCGACGGGGATGACTATATCGAAGGCAATGCGGGCGATGATGTAATCTTTGGCAATCTGGGCCGGGACGACATCATCGGGGGCAGCTCGTCCCTGTATGGCCTGACCGACAGGACACTGCGGGCCGACGGATCGGATCTGGTCTTTGGGGGCGCAGGGATCAATGCCGGGCGCAATGATCTTGGCGATCTGGATGCCACGGCCCATGCCCGCGACAATGACGCGATCGCAGGGGACAATGCCAATATCTTCCGCATCGTGGGCACGGCATCTGCCCTGGCTGATGGCTATCTGACCTTCCAGTACGACACCTACAGCACCGCCTTGCGGATCATTCCGCGGGCGGTTGACCTGCTCGATTACACTGAGGGCGGTGCCGATGTGGACGCAGCTGCTGCCGCGCTGGATCGGGGGGCGGCAGATGAGGTCCATGGTGAGGATGGCGACGATGTCATCTACGGCCAGCTCGGCGGTGACGCGCTGTTTGGTGATGCCAAGAGCGATGACATCATCGGTGGTACGGGCCATGACTGGATTTCGGGCGGCTCCGGCGTAGACGGGGTCATCGGGGATGATGGCCGCATCATGACAAGCCGGAATTCCACCACGACGGGCGAGCCGCTGCACGGGATCGACGCTCTCGACGCCGTGGATCAGCTGGTTATCTCTGGCGATCAGGATGCGGTGCGGGCGGTGCTCAACCATGATGGGATGCTGGTCAAGCATGCGAACCTGACGCCGTTCTCAACCAATCCCACCAACCCCGACGATCAGTACTGGCGCGCCACGGAGGCCAACGACATCATCTTTGGCGGCTGGGGCTCGGATTACCTGCATGGCGGCGTGGGCTCGGATGCGATCTCTGGTGCAGAGGCCCTGCCCGTTGCCGCCAGCCCGCAGGATCACAGGGGCCACATCATCAGCTTTGATACGCCGATCAATCCGGGCACGACGACTGCCGTGAACGAGACGGAGTTCCGCAATGCCAGTTCGCCGGCCGTGCATCTCGTCTTCCTGCCGCTGCTGAACCAGGATATCGGGCGCGCCCATATCTCCTTTAACGCCAACAATGAGGTCACGCTGGAGGCGGGCAATAATCCGTTCTTCCTGAACTTTGATCATACGGAGGGGCAGCTCGATGCGCGGTCTGAGAACGGCTACCTGTCGGACGGGGATGACCGTATCTTTGGTGCGATTGGCAATGACATCCTGTTTGGTGGCACCGGCAAGGACCGTCTCTATGGCGGCTACGGCAATGACCTGATCAGCGCGGATGACAATCTGGCCACCACCGGCGTCGACAATGATGCAACGCCGAATGTGGATGAAAGCTTGGTTGTGGGTCTGAACGACAGCCCCGACGAGGATATCAGCTACGAAGATTTCGCCTTTGGGGGCGCGGGCCGCGACTTCCTGATCGCCAACACCGCTGGCGATCGGCTGATCGACTGGGTGGGTGATTTCAACGAGTATTTCCTGCCCTATCGTAGTGCGGGCGCTCCCACTGTGATCACGGATTACTCGGTTGAGTTGGAAGACTTCATCGTCGCGCAAGCCAAGGCGGATGGGGTTGACCCGACCCGGGCGCGCGACGTTGACCCGACGCTGAGCGCTGCGGGCATACCCCTATCCCTCTTTGGTGAGCCCTATGGCGAGTTGGGCCTCGTGAACAGTGACAACACCAATCCCGTCAACCTTGAAGAGTTCCGTAAGCAGTCGGATGTGGATATCCTCTCTGGCCGGGGCACCGTCGACTATGGCGCGATCCTGGGGCCGCCCGTGATCCCCACAGGCGCCCGTCTTGCCGCCAGCACGATCGACAATTTCGGCATAACGATCGTACCGGCGCAGGCAGGGCTTTATACGGGCGATGCGTCAGACGTGAGCACACCTGTCACGGGCGACACCGGGCCGGACAGGCCGGAAGGCGCGCAGATCACCACTTTCACAAGCACTCTGGGTATCGTGGTCAATACGGGCGCGGCCACCATTGGCGGGCTCAACCCGGACGCCGAGACAGCCGCCTATGTCTATGACGAGAACAACGATATCTTCATCCTTTCCAACGATGCTGCTGTGCCACAGGTGAAGGGTACCAACACGCTTCTGGAGTTCTTTGACGCGAATGGCAGCCTGTTTGCCTATGTCGATCAAACTGGGGCGGTCTGGATCATCGACGACATTGACGACAATCCGGGCGGTCAACCTGACAGCCCTGATCCGGTCTCCGGCCTTGATGACACTGAGGACGGCTGGCTTTTGGAAAGCACGGTGGCCGCCAATGGCGTGGCGGCGGTTGCGCAACCGTATCGCAGCCTGAGGGGCCGTGAACTTGATTGATAAGGTTTGAAAAGCCCCGAGGACCCATGAGCAAAAAAGACACGCCTGAAACAGGCGCAGATATCGACGCCCCCTTCGCCAGCGACAGCGGCACATCCCGCGCGCCGGTTGCCTGGGATGACAGCCATATGCAAACGGCCTTTGCCAATGTGGTGAACATTCAAGGCACCCGTGAGCAGGTTGAGCTGTTCTTTGGCACCCATTCTTCGTGGAATGCACTTGGGGATGGGCAGGTGAAGGTCGAGCTGACCAACCGGATGATCCTGACGCCCTATGCCGCCAAGCGGCTGAATATGATCCTCACCCGTGTGATGCGCGAATATGAGGCGCGCCATGGGGTGCTGACGATGGATGAAACCACCGGATGAAAGACCCCGCCGCCCCTTCAGTTGATCAAGGTGCTGCTGCTGAACCGGCGCAGGCGGCGGCTCAGCGAGGGAATGCACTGTGGCGCGCCATGGCTGGCCCGTCTGCGCCGCGCGATCAGGCCGCGGCTTGGGCCGAGCTTCTGTGGCAGCAATTGGAAGAAGAACCGGGGATTGAAATTCTGGCGGTCGCTGGCATGCGGTTTGACCCGGTGTCTCACAGGATCACGCCCTTGGGCCTGCATCCTGCCAAGCGCGCTGCAACCCCGCTCATGATCCAAACGGCACAGCACGCTGGTGAGCAGGGTCAGCCGTCGGCGCGGGGGGCGCTGCCCTCAGCACAAACCCCTGCCGACAAGCCCATGTGCGCGGCGGTGCCCACGATCATCGACGGCGATGTCAAAGGCGTTGTTTGCGCCGAGTTTCGCGCCGAGGGTGAAGCGCAGATGCGACGCGCGATGCGGCGCCTACAATGGGGGGCCGCCTGGCTGCGCGACCAACTCCGCACGGAATGGGCCGAGGCGCAGGCGGACAGGTATCAGGCTGCTGTCGACGCGCTCAACGCCGTTGTTTCCGTGGCAGAGCGCGAGGATTTCATCACCGCTGCCGGGGCCGCTGTCACAGATCTTGCAACCCGGTTCTCCTGCGTTCGTGTTTCCCTTGGATTGCGGCGCTGGCGCCATTGCCGGGTTCAGGCGATTTCTCATTCGGCGCAGTTCTCTCGGCGGATGAAGCTCGTGCAACTGCTCTGCGCTGCGATGGATGAGGCCGTCGATCAACGCGTTGCTGTCCTCTACCCAGAGCCGGATGACGGGGCCGCCATCGCCACGCAAAAAGCCAGGGCGCTGGCGCGGGACGACAATGCCGGACATGTCCTGACTGTCCCGCTCTATGCCGTTGACAAGTTTATCGGCGCGCTGGTGTTCGAGCGGTCTGAAGACAATCCCTTTACCCCGCGCGATCTGGAGATTCTGGAGGCAGTCGCCACGGTTATGGCGCCAATCCTTGAGGAAAAACGCCGAAATGACCGGCTGTTGCTCACCAAAAGCATTGAGGTTTCGGGCAACCAGTTGCGCCGCCTGCTGGGCCCCTCGCATCTGATCCGCAAGCTGGTATTCGCAGCCTTGATCGGCCTTGGCATCTTTTTCTGGTATACCGAGGCGCCCTTCGAGGTCAGCGCAGATGCGCAGGTGACGGGAACGATTGAGCGCTCGATTGTGCCCAGTTTTGACGGCTATATCGCGGCGGCACCTGTCCGCGCGGGTGAGATGGTCGCCAAAGGGGATCTTCTGGTGCAGCTTGATGACCGGGACCTGCTGCTGGAGCGGCAGCGGCTTGTCACCCAGCGTCAGCGTCAGCAGATCGAGTTTGACCGCGCCGTCGCCGCCAGAGACCGGGCAGAGACCAGCATTCGCCAAACACTGGTTGAACAGGCCGATGCCGAGATCGCCCTTCTCGACAAGCAACTGGCGCGCACGCAGCTTCTTGCACCCTTTTCCGGTATGGTTTTGTCGGGTGATCTCAGCCAATCCATCGGCTCTGCTGTCAGCCGGGGCCAACAATTGCTGTTGCTTGCGCCGGCGGATGCCTACCGGGTGAAATTGCAGGTGGATGAGCGGCAGATTGCAGATATGGCGGCAGGGCAAGAAGGGGCGCTGCGCGTCACGGCCTTGCCCACCGAAACCTTCCCGATCCGCATCGAGAAGATCACCCCCGTGGCCACCCATGAAGAGGGCCGCACGACCTTCGAAGTAGAAGCGGTGTTCCTGCAAGAGGCCGTCCGCCTCCGTCCGGGTATGGAAGGCGCCGCGCGGGTCAAGATTGATGACCGTCGGCTGATCGTAATCTGGACAAAGCCCATGATGGATTGGGCCCGCGTCGCGCTGTGGCGCTGGTGGCCGGTTTAGCCATGTCGGTGCGCGCCTTCCTCTCTTCGGACTGGTACCGGGTTGCCCCGCTGAAGGTGCGCCTGCGCGGCCATGTGGAAAGTCACCGCCAGGATTTCAGGGGCGATATCTGGTACGTGCTGCAAGACCACCATAGCGGCAAGTTTCACCGGATTACTCCGGCGGCAAACTACATGCTGGCGCTGATGAATGGTCAGCGCAGCATGCAGGCAATCTGGGAAGCCGCTTGCACCCGCTTTCCTGAAGAGCCGCCCACACAGTCAGAGACGATCCGCCTGATGGCGCAGTTGCACCGTGCGGATCTGATTGTCAGCGACCTGCCGCCCGACATGGCCGAGATCGGTGAACGGCACGGCAAGCAGAAGCGTCAGACGATGCTTGCACGCATCCGCAATCCCATGGCCCTGCGTCTGCCGCTGTTTGATCCTGATCGGTTCCTCGGGGCAACGCTGCCGCTGGTGCGGTGGCTTTATTCGCCGCTTGGGTTTGTCCTTTGGCTGGGGCTGGTGATCAGCGGTCTGGTGTTGTTTGGGCTGAACTATACCGCGCTGACCGATGGCTTTCGGGATCAGGTACTGGCGGCAGAAAATCTGATCATCATTGTGCTTGCCTATCCGCTGGTCAAAGCGCTGCACGAGTTGGGGCACGGCTATGCCGCAAAGGCATGGGGCGGTGAGGTACATGAGATCGGCGTGATGTTCCTCGTGTTCATTCCGGTGCCCTATGTCGATGCTTCGGATTCAGCGGCCTTTGCCAGCAAATGGCGCCGCGCCGTCGTGGGCGGGGCCGGCATCATGGTTGAGTTGGCCCTAGCGGCCTTGGCCCTGATTTTCTGGGTCAATGCCGAGCCGGGCCTGCTGCGGGCTTTTGCCTTCAACGTGATGTTGATCGGGGGCATCTCAACCTTGCTGTTCAACGGAAATCCGCTGTTGCGGTTTGACGGCTATTTCGTGATGAGCGACCTGCTTGAGATCCCCAACATGGGGCAGCGCGCAAACAAGTACTTCTTTTACCTGATCCGCCGGTACCTGTTTCGCATCAAGGACGCCACCAGCCCTGTTACTGCCCGGGGCGAACGCGGCTGGTTTTTCTTTTATGCCATAGCCGCCTTTATCTACCGCCTCTTTATCAGCTTTGCGATTGCGCTTTTCGTGGCCTCGAAGTTCTTTTTCATCGGCATCATCCTGGCGATCTGGGCGCTGATCAACACCTTCGTCAGCCCGATCTTGAAGGGGATCAAATACATGGCGGCGTCGCCGGAACTGCGCGGCAAGCGCGGTGCGGCGGCGGCGGCGGTCGGGCTGGTTATGGCGGGCATTCTGGGGGCGTTTCTCTATCTGCCAAGCCCCTATGTCACTGTCAGCTATGGCGTTGTCTGGCTGGGTCAAAACCAGATCATCCGGGCCCAAACCGATGGCATCGTCACCGAGGTTGCGCTGGCCAACGGGGCGCAGGCGCAAACCGGGCAAGAGGTTGTCACCCTTTCGGATGAAGTTCTGGACCTGCGGATTGAAGCACTGCGCTCGCAGCTGCGCGAGAATGAGTTGCGGCTTCGGGTTGCCACGCTGACGGATCAGGTTCAGGCGCAGCTGCTGCGTGACCGCATGGCACTGCTTGAGGATCAGATCTCCGGTCTCGGCGAACGGCGTGCCGCGCTGAGTGTCACGGCCCCCGGCGCTGGGCGCGTCGTGATCGAGGATCCGCAAAACCTTCCCAATCGGCTTGTTCAGCAGGGCGAGGTGATTGGCTACATCGTTGGCGACGATTCCATGGCCCTGCGCGTGGCGATCCCGCAGGCCAAGGCAGAGTTGATCCGCAGCCGGACCGAGGCGGTGGAGATTCTGTTCTTTGACGATCCTGCAAACCCGGTGCCCGCGCGTTTGATCGCCGAGCTTCCGCAATCCCAGAACACAGTGCCTTCGCGGGCGCTGGCCACGGAGGGCGGCGGCGATATCGTGCTCAATCCCGCTGGGCAAACCGCCCTTTCGACATTGGAAAGCGTGTTCCAGTTCGAGGTTGCGCCGCTGCACGCCCGAGAGGTGTCTCATGTGGGGCAGCGCGCGCTGGTGAAGTTCGATCATGGGACAGAGCCGGTGGGCTTTCGGCTGTATCGCGGGCTCAGGCAGGTTTTCTTGAGGCAGTTCAATGTCTAGGGTGATTGGCTACGACACGGTGCTTGGCGGCGCATCGGTGCGCCCGCCCCAAACCATTGAGTATGCCGAAGCTCCGGAACGGCCAGAGACCGACCTTGACCGCGCTTGGGCTTGGCTGCAGGGGGCTTTTGTGGCGCAGGGTGCGCGGGCCCGGGCGCGGCGATTGCGCCCCATTTTGCGGCACACCAAGCGCCATGCAAAACAGTTTTCCGCAATGACAAACGCGGATTTGCGCGCGGCTGCCACGGCGCTGCGCCCGCGCCTGCGCAAGGGTGTTAAGGATCACGCTCTTCCCGTTGCTCTGGCCGGGGAAAGCTTTGCCCTGATCCGGGAAGCGGCCGAACGGACACTTGGCATGCGCCCCTATGACGTTCAGCTTTTGGGTGCCTGGGCCATGCTTTGCGGGCAGATTGCCGAGATGCGCACAGGCGAGGGCAAAACGCTCTGTGCAACGCTGGCTGTGGCGACAACGGCGCTTTCGGGCCGGCAAGTGCACTTGATGACCGTCAATGACTATCTGGCGGAACGCGATGCAATGGAAATGGGGCCGCTCTATGATTTCCTGGGTTTGTCCCGCGCCACAGTGCTGCAAGGCCAGGATGGCGCCACCCGTCAGGCGGCCTATGGCTGTGACATCGTCTATGGGACGAACAAGGAAATCGCCTTTGATTATCTGCGTGACCGCGCCGTGCTGCGTCGTGCCCCGGGCAATCTCCAGCGGAAGGTGGATCGGATTACCGGGGCCAACAGTGCAACGGATCTGAGATTGCGCGGCCTGCCCGTTGCCTTTGTCGATGAGGCAGACAGCGTCCTGATCGACGAGGCACGCACCCCACTGATCATTTCTGGCACGGGCGAGCTGGAAGGCGGCTTGCCCCACACGGTCTATTACAGCGCCATGCTGATCGCCCGGAACATGACCGAGGGGCGACACTTTCGAATCCCAAAGGGCGTCCGGCGGGTTGAGATCCTCGACGAAGGCTATGACTGGCTCGACCGCCGAACCCTGAATCGCCCCGACCAGCTGGGCGTGGAGGTGATCCGCGATCATACAGTCCTTCAGGCGCTCAACGCTCTGCATATTTTCCATGAGGGCGAGGCCTATATCGTGCGCGATGAGAAGGTGCAGATCGTGGACGAACATACCGGCCGCGTGATGCCAGATCGAACTTGGTCTGACGGGCTGCACCAGATGGTGGAACTGAAAGAAGGCGTCCCACTCAGCGAAACCCGCGAGACCCTGTCGCGCATGACGTACCAGCGGTTCTTTCGCCGCTATGCGCATCTGGCTGGCATGACCGGGACAGCGCAGGATGCCGCATGGGAATTGTGGTCTGTCTATCGTCTTGCCGTGTCGCGAATTCCAACCAACAGGCCCGATATCCGCAAAAAGAAGCGCGACCGCGTTTTTGTTTCAGAACGCCGAAAGGTGGCGGGTCTGTGCCGTCGCGTGGCGGGTTTGCATGATGCGGGCCAGCCTGTCCTGATCGGCACCCGCACGATCCTTGCCAGCCAGCATGTGAGCGCTGCGCTGACGAAAGCGGGGCTGAAGCACACGGTTCTCTCTGCCGAGCAGGATGCCCATGAGGCTGCCCTGATTGCCAAAGCCGGACATCGGGGCGCAATTCTTGTGGCCACAAACATGGCCGGGCGGGGTACGGACATCAAACTTGGCCCCAAGGTGGCAGCACTAGGTGGGCTGGCCGTTCTGCTCAGTGAACGTCATGACAGCCGGCGGGTGGATCGCCAGTTGGAGGGCCGTTGCGGCCGCCAGGGCGCGCCGGGACAGACCGAAGCCTGGCTCAGCCTTGAAGATGAGCTGATGACGGGCCCGGATGCTGCCATCTTGCGGCGGTTGGGCAAGGTGTTGGCCTTCTCGCTTGGGCCTTGGGCCGCCGCCTGGTGCATTCGCGCGCGGCAACGGCGGGTTGAGCGCCTGCATGCCCAAATGCGGCGCGATCTCATGAAGCAGGATCGCCAGCTTGGCAATGTCATGGCGTTCTCTGGTGAACTTGAATAGAAAGGGGAAGGGAAAAATGTTTTTTAACAGACAGTTGCTTTCTGTGTCTCTGGCGCTGACGGCCCTTCTTGCCCCCCCTGTTGCGGCGCAGGAGATGGGGCCATTTGATTGCGTGATGGATCCAAACCTTGTCGTTGAGATTGGCGCCCCCATCCCGGGTGTTCTGGCAGAGGTGGGCGTTGCACAAGGTGACGTGGTCGCTGCGGGGCAGCCCATTGCGCGGCTCAACAGCGATGTGGAGATGTCGACCATGGCCCTGTTGGAACTGCGCGCAGACTCCAAGGTGGCGATCGAGGCGCAGCGCGCTCAGGTCGAGGTGATCCAAGCCCAGCAGGATCGCATCATGACCCTTGTAGAGCGCAATGTGGCCAGCCCGGATCAGCTGGAACGGGTCAATGCCGAGCTGGTGACGGCCCGTGCGCTTTTGGCCCAGGCCGAACTGGAGCAGGAAGTGGCCGCGCTTGAGCTGGCCCGCGCCCGCATCCAGATGGAACAAAGAACCATCAAAAGCCCGATCGCAGGCGTTGTGCAGCACCGCCACAAATCAGCCGGGGAATATATTGCTGCAAACGGCGCCATTGTCACACTTGCCCAGCTCGATCCCCTGAAGGTCGAGGCGTTCCTGCCCGTGGATGTCTTTCCCATGCTGCAAACGGGGATGACAGCACGCCTGACGCCCGCGCCGCCCTTTGAACAAGAGCACCCTGCCATCATTGCCGCCATCGATCAGATCTTCGATGCGGCCTCGGGCACGTTTGCGGTGCATCTTGAGCTGCAAAACCCGGATATGGCGCTGCCTGCTGGCCATCGCTGCCTTGTGAGCTTCGCCTCCGATGCAGGGTAGCGCGGTGCAGAGGCTGCTTGCCGCCACCGAGGGTTTGCCTTGCGAGCGCATATTCGAGCCCTCCGTGAAGCTGACGCACACGGGCGTTGCCTCAGATCGGGGGCTTGTCTCCGTGCCGCGGGCGGCTGTCACGGCAGATCGCATTGCCCAAATCTGCGCTGACCTCGGTGCGGTGGAGACGCCGGGGATCATCGCCCATTTGCCAAAGGCACAGGCCGTGCATTTTGGTGCCGATGGAGAGATTGGAAAGCTCTATCTCGAGTTTGCTCCGCAAGATGCGCCCGAACGGGGCCTCGTGTTCATCGCAGCCAAATGGTGCGGGCCAGACGCCGCAGAGGATCGCTACCACACCCTCACCTGCCTCTCCCGATCTGAGATGGCGGAAGAGGTTGCGCAGGGGCTGTCGGAACCGGCCTTTCGTCCGGTAATGTCCGCGGTTTTGGAGCGCGCGCGGATGGGCGATCCAGATGGCGAAGCCGTTGTCTTGAAGGTGACGCAACAGGGCTCTGCGCGGATGTCTTATGACGTGTCGCTTGCCGATGGTGGACAGGCGCTGGAGCGGTACTTCCCGATACTAAAGCCGCTTTTTGCCTGTCTGGGCCGATCCAGCGCAGAGTTGCCCGCGCAGGCCAGGCAGGCGCTTCTTGGGCATATCGCCATGGGCAGTGCAAAGAACGGGGCCCCCTTTGCCACACTCTATTACGGGGCGCACGCAGTATGAGCGGGCCGGTTGATTGGTTATCCCGCGCGGCCTCTGAGCAAAGCCGCCCCTCCGATCCGGCGCTGGATTTCTGCCTCTGGCCATACGCGCCACCGCAAGAGGCAATCCCTGGTGCCCTGCGCAGTTCGGCCCTGCTTTTTGCCAGCTTTGCTGCTGTGGATGCGGGGCCTGAAATGGCGCATCTGATCCCGCGGTTGCAGGGCCGCTGGGGGCGGTTTGCAACGGTCTGGGGGCTGAAATGGGGGCAAGGACAGGCCAGTTGGGAGTTGTATTTCTATGACTACGCCCGCGAGCAGCGCCGATATGGGGTTGATGATTTCGTCGCGGTCACGGGCGATCTGCTCGCGTGTGCGCTGCCCAGCCCAGACAGGGTGCCCTATTTCATGTTTTCCGTCGAAATAGAGCCGCGCCACCTGACCGGCGCACCGCTGGAGCAGATCGATATCTATATCGGCAATCCGGGATCAACCGTGTCCTCGGGTATTTGCTATGGCCAGACACGCACGGGCCGCCATCTGCGGAACTTCTATTTCTTTTTCGATGGGGAAACGCAGTCGGAGGACATCCTCGACAAGCTGACAGAGTCGGCGTTCCTCAAACAGGAAAGCCTCCATATCCCCAGTCTGCTCTGGCCGGAAATGGAAGGCGCTCAGACCATTGTGGTGGCGAACAAGCAGAACCGGGATTCCCTGTATTTCAGCCGGATCAAAGTCGATCAGCTTATCCATTTCATGGAGCGGCTCGCCTTTCCAGATGCCCTGCAGCGCTATGTCTGCGAGAATCGTGATAGGCTTGCCCATCACCTTTTTGACGTCGGATGGGATTATGACGTTGGCCCGCAAGGGCAAATCGTTCCGAGCAAGGGCAGCATCTATGGCATCGTCTGAGTTCAGCCTTGAGAATGCGCTTAACGCGATTGGCCGTGCAGGTACGCGGCCCGGCGTTGTGCCCGAAGAGGCGCATTTGAGCCGCAGCCCAAGGCACCATGATCGCTATGTCTCGGTCACGATGGAGTTTCGCTGCAACCTGAAATGCGTGCATTGCATGATCGAAGGCACGATGGACCGATTGAACGCCGTACCGGATGCGGAGTTTGAGGCGATTTGCGCAGATCAGGCAGAGACCGGACGATGGACAGGGCTGATCTTGACGGGATCCGAGATCACCCTGCGCAAAGACCTTGACCAGATCGCAAAGAAGGCGCGCGCCGCCGGGTTCCGCCATATTCAGATCCAAACCCACGGCATGCATCTTGGGCGCACCGACTATGCCGACCGTCTGGTGGAGGCGGGCATTGATGAGTTCTTCGTGTCTGTCGCGGGCAGCGACCGGCAAACCCATGATGACATTACGCAGGTGCAGGGCGCTTGGGACAAGATGATGGCGGGCCTGTGCCACCTGGATCGTTACGATCACGTTCGGATCCTGACCAACAGTGTGGTCACGACCCGCAGCTATGCGCTGCTGCCCGGCATGGTGGCTGCCTTGTCCCATCTCAAGCGACTGATCCAGATGGAATTCTGGACTTTTTTCCCCATGCGAGAGGATGATCCGAAGGGCCTGATGGCCAGCTTCTCTGATATTCGGCCCTACCTGCTGCGTGCGATCGGTGATGCGCGGGCGCTTGGCCGACGGGTGGAGGTGAAGAACTTCCCGGAATGCCTTCTGGATGGGTATCGCGATACGTTGGTCAATGCGCAGGCAACCCTGATGATCGATCCTGCGTTCTGGGAGGAATTTGATCGAAATGCCTTCTACGGCTGCCCCCATCAGGAAAACTGCCAGTCACGGGAATGTCTCGGCCTCACCCGCGCCTATCTCGACAAATTCGGGCCGGATCACGATCCATTGTCACCGCTTTAGGCCAAAGGCCCAGCCGCGCAGGGCGCGCAAGGGATGGGAACGCCCCCGGGGGTTTAGAAATGTCTTGAGAGCGACGCCTGACACTCGGTGGCCGTGTAATCATAGAAGGCGACATTGGATCGATTGACCGTGTGCGCGCAGACAAGTTGGGGTGTAAGCCCAAGAATGTCGATCCGCGAATGTTGGAGGCCGATGCTGATCTTGTAGAAATCATCTGCTCTTGGTGAAGGAGTGAGGGGGTAATCACCCACAAAGTCACGGGCACCGAATTCTAGACCAAACTGGCTTTGCAATCCACCGGGCCAGGCTTTTGACAGGCCGGCAAAAACCTTGCTGCCATCATATTGAAGGTGATCGGCTTCGGGCGTGCTGCGTTCCAGCCCAAGCCCGAAGCTGGCAGAAAGGCTTGGGCTCAGCTTGTGGCCCATGCTGATCACGACGGAGGTAAAGGCGCCGTCCTGATAATTCTGCACAGCATAATCGCGACGCTCATGGGACATGGACAGCCTGATCTGGTTGCCGTTCTGCATGCGATGGGCCAGCCCAAAGCGCAGCCCCAACGCTACATTGTCCGTGTCGTCTTCCTGCAAAGCCTTTCGGACATAGGGGCTTATCAACCAGCTACCATTGGGCGTGATCTGTTCAAATGCGATGGCAAGATCGCCCGTGACACTGTTGTAGCTGTCTTTCTCATACCGCTTTGCAGAGAGGCCCCAATTCAGGGAAATGCGGCGCTCTGGGCCTATCAGATGCCGCAGATACCCGGAAATGCCCAGCTGCACCCCCACGCCCGAATCCGCCTGAGAGCTAGGATCGACAACGAATTGTCCCAGGGTCGTGTCGAAAACAGTATTGGTGGTGCCACGATTGACATTTGTGGAGGGAAGAATGGCGAAGGAGCCGCTGAAACCAACCCGCTTGTTCCTGTCGATCACATTCAGAAAGCCGCGATATCCCGCGCGCATCTGTTCATTTTGATCGAGGATCAGAAGCGCTTCGAAGTGATAGCGTGCGGCGCTGTAATTGCGGTTCAGAAGAAGCGTATGCGCCAGCTCGCGCCGGGCATTGAGATAGTTCGGGTCTATTTGCAGAACGGAGCGAAACCCCCGGATCGCCTGAGGAAACTTGCCCTGGGCCTTGAGGATGCGCGCATCCAGAAATGCCCGATCTGCCCGGGATGGGTTGCGCGCTTCAAGAGCGGCGCGCGCCGCATTGAACTGTCCGGCGCTGATCAGCTGAGAAAGGCTTGGGCTTTGGGCCCCCTGCGCAAAACCCGTGCCACTCAGCGAAAGGGCCGCCATCAGCGTCAGAGCGCAGATTACTGAATGCAAAAGCCGGGGAAGGGCCGTTCTTTCGCCGCGCGTTTCCGCGCTCGGCGCTGAGGCCAGCAAAGCGGCTTTGGGCGTGGCCTCAATCGATATCGCGCCAAAGCCATTGAAGCCCGGTTTCTGGAAGGCGCGCATTCTCTACTCCTCTCGATTTCGGCACTCCAAGGAGCTTCCGTCACCGCATCCCCCGCACTCCTATCAGGGTTTTCTCAATGCCAGTTTAAACCCGCTTGGGTTCATCCCGGCCCTGTTAAGCGCGTTTGTCGAAAAACAAGAGCAGTGAGGGCGGCTTAAGCCCTTTAAATGTGGGCTTTCAGAGGGGTTAACCAAGCCCTCTAATCCTTCTGTATAGTGGTCACCTTAAAGCCCAGCGGATACCCTTTTTGCGGGAAGCCAACCGGTTTGCGCGGTGGCTACGGTGGGGGTTTGCGTTTGTTTTCCCAACCCCGCCCGCCAAACAAAGGGATGGCCATTCGTATGATCAGATTATTAACCGTCGCGACCCTGATGGGCGCATCACTCGGGCTTGCAACGCCGGCTGTGTCACAGGACTTCACGCAAGATTTTCAGGGCTTTTATGCCGGCTTGCATCTCGACATGAACACCTTCGTGACCAACAACGCCGATCTCAACAATCAGTTCAATTCAAACGCACCGGAGCAGTCGATTTTCGGCGCAACCGGCGGCGTGTCCTTCGGGTATAATCGCTACTTTTCTGGCGGGCTGTTGTTAGGCATTGAGCTGGACTACACATCCGAGATGGTGATCGAGGAATTCATCGCGAGCAACACATCCGGGACGACTGGCACTCAGGTGAACAATGCGCTGGAGTCCGTGATTGCGATCAAGGGCCGGGCGGGAATCCAATCCGGCAATGCCTTGCTCTATGTCCTTGGCGGCTATGCCATGGGGTCGGGCGTCTTTGAAACCTATGCGGTGGACTCAGGTAGCGGGGTTACCAGTTGCAGCACTTCAAAATGCGCGTCTGTTTCTGAGGATACCAATGGCGTCGTCATCGGCGCGGGTGTCGATTGGGCGTTCCGGGAGAACTGGATCGGACGGTTTGAAGTGCAGCACATGACGTTCTCGGATGTTGACGCACCTGTATTGAATGCAAGCGGGGACCCAGGCTGCTCCAGTGGGACGACAGCTTTGTGCTCAGTTGTTTACACGCCCAGTGCGACCTCGGCCCGGTTGGGGATCATGTACAAGTTCTGATCTGGTGGGACACGGGCCGTTTGGTGGGTTTTTGCCCCGACGACCCTCTCAAAGTACGGTTTTGGAGCGCGGTCAACTTACAGAAGCGGCCCTTAGCGGAGCACGGACTCAAGATCCGCTATTGGGGCGGAGCTGCCTTTGCCGGATCAAAGATGAACGTGCGCTCCTGGTTTTCGCACCCAATTGAATCCCATCCATAGAACCAGCAGCACCGCTAAGGTTGTTGAAACGGATTTGAGAATTGTGGCTGAGCTGGTGGCATAGACCAATGGAACAGAAACGTCTGGCCAGTTCCAGATCATGGTCAGGATACCGAGGTTCTCGACATAGTCGAACAGGGCGCTCGCAACCGAAAAGGCGATGCCAAAGCGGACAATTTTCCTGTTTGGCATGCGCTGCCCAAGCCAGCAGATCGTGGCAATCATCGTCAATGCAAGCATCGCTGGATAAAGTGTGTCCAGGGCGAGCTGGCGCCTGAGGTAATAGTCGCGCCCGTCCCCTCCGAGGGCTTCAAGAAGTGCTGCTGCCTGTGTGGGGCCATAGCCGGCCGGGCGCATGTCGAAGGGGGTCTGCCCGGAGACCGCTTCAATATGCGCGAGCGTGACGCTTATCATCACCCAATAGATGGAAGCTGCGATCAAACCTGAGCCGATTGCAATCAACCCAATGTGCTTTGGCAGAACTCTTTTCGTCATTTTTAAACTCCCAGACCTGTGCCACACATGCCCGCAAACGGTGTGACCCGCATTATCATTTGATAAGGACAGCGAAGATGGATCTGCGAACTTTCCTGATGCGGTCACCGGACTTTCCAGACATCGCATTTACGGATGATTTCGCATCAGATTGGACAGCTCAGCGCCTCAGAAAGGGGATGCAGCTGGCCCGCCAAGAAGAAACCGAAACAGATGAATTCATGCTTTTGGAAGGATGCTTGGCGAGCAGTATTTGTGACCAGGACGGCAAAGAAGTTTGCGTCGGATTTTATGTGGGCCCTTGTGTTGTGACGCCAAATATCGCCCGCACACGCAACGATCTGTCGCTTGTGTCCATTGTGGCAACGACCGATTGCGTGGTGGCGCGGATTGACAGCGATGTCCTTTCAGATTGGATGATTTCGTCCGAAGCGGTCCGGGATTGGGCCAACGGAGTTTTGCGCGATGCGTTGAGCAGGAAAGCGGATCGGGAGTGGTGCCTCGCCGCTCTTGGCGGGGCGGAGCGGCTTACGTGGTTTCGCCAAGCATTTCCAGGTTATGAGGACATCTTTCCTCATACTTTGATTGCATCATTTTTAGGGATGACGCCGGTTTCAATGAGCCGCTTACGCGCCCAGCGCAAAACCAGATAGGAAGCGGCCACTCCCGCCGCGCCCCCCAAAAAATGCACCTCAAGCGGCCGCTGTTTGGCGGGCGCTGATCCGTTGTGTCATTGGCGTAAGATTGTTGAGCGATTGCAGATGCAAATAGCACAGCTCCAACTCATCGGTTTTGGCCATCTCAGCAAGCGTTTCTGCAGGCAGATTGCGCAGCTTCTCGCGGTTGATCGTCTTGAACCCCGTCAACTGCGTCCGCTCGCCTCCGGCAAGGTTGAACTGAGCTTGTGCGGGCTCGAGCAGATCAAGTGAAAGGAGCCGTTTGGCAAAGGCTTGGGTGCGCGCGAACTGCGCCTGATATTCAGTTGAGAATGCCAGTACATTCTCGAGATACTGTGTCCGCTCCCCGTCAGCATCGAAAAGCCGTTCGCCTTTACCGGTTTTGTTCAGCCCGCTGAATTCTTCGTCGATGCACAGGGTGAAGGTCTCCTGATCGTCGGAGACGGCGAAAACAAACGGGTAGCGCCGGAAATAGGCAGGCACGTATCTTCCATCCCATGTCCCATCCTCGTTCACACAGGCATTTTCACCCTCTTTCATGCCCAGGATCACAGAAGGGAACACCACGTCTCCCTCTCCAGCGAAGATGATCGTGTATTCCATCGCGGATGGCGCGAACTCGGCTGCCAGGATCGGCACGGAATTGACGTCCTTGGCAAATCCATAGGTCCCATCGGTTTTGACCGACCATTTCTTATGCGCCTCCACCGAAATTGGCACCGCGCGCTCGTAAATCATCAACTGCTTGGCCATCTCTTGGCACTCCCTCCAGATCGAGTCGTTGTGTGTATTGAATGGCCCATTGAAAGGCCAAAAGGATTACTTTCTGTCATCGGCAACAAAGATACCGAAAATTCCGCCGCCGGTTCCGTCCACTTGGAAGGCGCCGCCTGCCTCAAGCGGGCCGTTCTCGTCGCCCCCGAAAAAGGCCCCCGTTGCATCGAAACTGGTGGGGTCGCCGATCGGTGTCACCACTGTGCCGCCGCTTTCAAACTGGATGGTGGACTGGCCGTCAGCGGCAAAAATTGCGTCGCCGCCACCGTTGACGATGGACAGGCCGCCAATGGCAATCTCATCAATCGGGGAGCCCGTCCCGGCAAGGTTTTCCATCACCACATCCACCACCCCAGCTGCGAAATCCGCCGTCAGGCGGAGATCGCCCGATGCCTCAAAGGAACTGGATCCGGTGCCGCCGCCTGTCAGGATGCCATCCACGATCGACTGTCCCGTGAAGGTGGCACTGCCTGAAGAGGGCAGGTCTTGATGCCGCGTGGCGACCCCGATCAGATAGGTGTTTGTCAGCCCACCTGAGGTGACCTCGACGGGCAGCACATAGTCATACACGCCGCTGAAGGCGGGCGCGCCAGAGGCGGCGACTGTGGTTGTCCCGTCGGACCAAACACCGCGGGAACTCCCATCCGTATCCACGATCAGCCCCGCGATCTCGAGGGCTTGGTTCTCCCGCGTCAGGGTGCCTTGCATGTTTTTGACAACAATGCTGTTGCCGGCTTCTTGGGCCACCCCCACAGCGCGGACAGTGCTATCGCCTGAAACGGTGCTATCGATGGGCTGGTAGGTGAAGACAGTGTTTGGCCCGTCTCCGCTGCCGTTGCAGGCAGAGAGCCCCAGCGCAATACCAAGGCCTGCAATAAGTTTTTCTCGTACCATAATATTTTCGCCTCCAACGCTCTCTGGCCAAATGGCTCAGACCAAAATGAATTCGTCTGCTGTGAAATCCGCAGCAGCGAGGCCGTGGAAAATGATGGTTGTACCCTCGCTGCTGAATGTTGCGTGCCCGTTCACATCTGCAACGGCGGCCAGGGCATCCGCGCTGCTGGTCAGCGAGGTGAACCCGATCAGCTCGATCACGTCTGTGCCCACAACGAAGTCAGCCGAAAAGCCGGAGGCGACAAAGCCGGTTGTGGGCGAGAAATCGACCGTTTCGAAATCCGCGATGCGATCGCTGTCATCGCCGGGCCGGAAAACAAAGGTATCAGCGCCGATGCCCCCGCGGAGCACATCATCACCGCCGCCCCCTTCTAGGGTGTCTGACGCCCCGAGGAAGGATGAGACGTGATCGCCATCCAACACATCTTTCCCGTCGCCGCCGGTCAGCGTGTCCGGGCCGATGCCACCGCTGAAGAAGTTGCTTTCGCTGGCATCACCGCCGCCATTGCTGACGGTATTTTCACCGCTCAGCATCGTAACCGTGTCATTGCCTGCCCCGGCCGTAACTTTGTCGTCGCCACCGGGATCGGTGATTACGTCATCCCCATCGAGGCCCAAGATCACATCATCCCCATGCCCTGTATCGATCCGGTCGGCATGGGCGGAGCCTGTTACCTCCTCTGACCCGTCCGCCAGGAAGATCTCCCCCCCGGTAACTGGTAAGTCATACGATTCCGGGGTGGTGGGGGCATCGGTGCGCCCCGCGATATCGAGGGAGAAGCTGACTGGAACACCGTTCGACGTCGTCGAGAATGTCTCGGTG
>Ga0189289_10316_pt1 | contig 27118 bp, 13 predicted proteins | sample UW106minimetaG_FD_130313 | JGI IMG/M metagenome (GOLD analysis project Ga0189289, IMG submission 130313) | Marine microbial communities from the Costa Rica Dome - UW106 mini metaG | ecosystem: Environmental > Aquatic > Marine > Oceanic > Photic zone | place: Costa Rica: the Eastern Pacific...
ATGTAAAACCTCTGCAAAGAATGGGTTAGTTACCGTTGGTAGAATAACTCCAATAGTCTTGGTCTTATTATTTTTAAGCTGTTGCGCAATTCTATTAGGCTTATAATTTAATTTCTCAGCCAGTTCATTAACGCGACGCTTCGTATTCTCACTTATCTCATGACTGTCGTTTAAAGCCTTTGATACCGTAGAGACTGAAATATTTAAAAGTTTAGCAAGTTCTTTAAGGGTAGTCATAGTGTTTTATTTTGCGATCTGACTTAAAGCTCTATCTACAGTATTAACAGGAAGTTTACACGTTCCATTAACACAAACATATATCAATGTCTCAGATTCATTGTACTTATTCTCTAACAAAGGTAAGCTACTTTCTTTACTTGACCCAGAAATTAAAATATTAGGCAAATAATGCTGCTTAAGTTCTTTGTAGGTTTCAAATGCTCCATCACCACTGATGGCTACCTCATAATACGGATTTGAGTAATTGAGATATAAAGCTAACCAATTAGTATAAGCAGAAGGAGATTTTAACATTGCTTCATTTACATTTCGTAACATTTGACTCGCTAAATCTGTATATTTAGTATCAGAAAAGTAGTGTCCAAGTTTGAATAAACAATCTGCCAAAACAGAATTTGACGATGCAATTACGTTATCAAAGACCTCAGTCTTACGAGTAATTAATTTTGATGCATTATTTGAAGTAAAATAGAACATACCACTTTCCTTACTCATAAAATATTCAATTGCGTACTCCATTAAATTCTTAGCTTGGTTAAGCCACTTTTCGTCAAAAGTTGCCTGATATAAATCTATAAATGCAGCTATTGTATGGGCGTAATCTTCAGAAAACCCTTCTATTGTACTTTTTCCATTTTTATAGCTGTGAAATAGCTCACCAGAACCCATCAATTGTTTGTCTAAAATAAATTGTGCAATAGTTACTGCATTTTGCAAATAATCATCTCTACCAATAGCATTATAAGCGTCTACATAAGCTTTAAGCATTAAAGCATTCCAAGATGTTAATACTTTATTATCCAATCTTGGTTTACTTCGCTTAGCTCGCGCCTCTTTCAAAATGGTTGTCCAAGACATTATTTTCGAATTTAGTTCTTCTAAAGTTAAGTTATTGGATTTTGCAAATTCATTTGAAGATCTAGTCTTGTATAGTATATATAAATCCTTCTCCCATTTACCAACTGAATTTACATTATAATAGGCTTTAAATAATTGGAAGTCTTCTTTTAATAGTGATTGCAGTTCTTTTATAGTCCAAACATAATAAGCACCTTCTTCCATTTCGTTATTACCATTAAAGCTATCCGCATCCAATGAAGAATAAAAGGCTCCTTCTTTAGTTTTTAATTCGGTATTTACAAAAACTAGAGTCTTTTCGATGATGCGTTTATATTCAATATTTTTTGTCAAAGCATATGCTTGTGAATATAAACTCACCAATTGTGCATTATCATAGAGCATTTTTTCAAAATGAGGAACATGCCATCTATCATCTACAGAGTATCGTGAAAAGCCACCAGCAACCTGATCATAAATACCTCCATTTGCCATTGCATTTAGGGATCTAAAGACATAATTCTGTAAAGCTTTGTTATTATTCTGATAACTGTATCGTAACAAAAAGTTTAAATGGTTTGGCATTGGAAATTTAGGTGCCGCTTTTTGCCCACCCAGTTCAAAATCCAAAGATTTTTCAAATTCATTAACAGCTTTCGCTAACGCATCATCTTTAAATGCTACTGGCGCAGTATTTACAGTTATTAAATCTGAGTTTTTTACACCCTCTGTGAGCTTTTCGGCATAAGAAATTACCCTCTCAGGATTGTTTTTATATAGACTAGACATGTCTTCTAATATCTTAGTCCATTGGTTTTTAGTAAAATATGTACCACCAAATACAGGTCTGCCATCAGGTAGGGTTATACAATTTAGGGGCCATCCACCACCACCTGTCATTAATTGAACAGCATTCATGTAAACTTGATCTACATCTGGTCGTTCTTCTCTATCTACTTTGATATTGATGAAATTCTCATTCATTAACATGGCAACAGAATCGTTTTCAAAACTTTCCTCTTCCATTACATGGCACCAATGACAAGCTGAATAACCTACTGAAATAACTATAAGTTTGTTCTCGGTTTTAGCTAAGGCTAAGGTTTCATCATTCCATGCTCTCCAATCCACTGGATTATACGCATGCTGAAGTAAGTAAGGACTTGTTTCATTGATGAGTGCATTTGGTGTTTCACCATCATCATTGATTTGATTGCTCTTATTTCCCTCAGAACAAGCAATGACCAGAAGGATTATAAAAATGTAAATTAAATTCTTTCGCAAATTTTTAAACTTGGTTTTCGTTAACGTCTCTACTAGATTACAAAATTTAAAGTTAAGAAATAAAAAAAGCGTGCTTATGAATAAACACGCTTTTAATTAATCAATTTTTATCAATGTTGTTCTAATTCTTAACTAATTTGATAGTTTTAGAACCATTTACTGTCGACATCATAGCTAAGTAAATTCCATCGTTTAGACCAGAACCGTCTAAAACTACCTCGTTTGAATTAGGCGTTAATGACATAACTTTTTTACCTAAAATATCGTAAACTTCAATTGAAGTTACTTCTTGGTTATTAGCAGCTTTTATGTTCCATACATCCTTAGTTGGATTTGGAGCTACAGCGAATTCGTTACCTAGCGCAAAATCAGTTGTTGATAAAGATCCACCATAGAAATAAACATTCCCAATATAAATAGTTGTACCTGGAAGTGTACTACCTAATTGATCTGTCAAGAATTGGATAAGTCCTACTTCATTAAAGTTGCTATTATCAGCTCCCACAAAAACATTAGTCTCACCAGAACCAGCACCTGCTAGGCCAATATCAATAGATTGCCAAGTTCCGACTTGTGTTTCATCTAAAATCACTCTAAAATCTTGATTTCCTGTCACGCCATTTCCTACTAATACTACGAGGATATTATCCCCAGCAGTTAAAGATTCTGCGTAAAAATCGAAATGTAATACTCCAGCCGAAGTAATATCAAAGAAATTTGATCCTGCAAAATAATTTAATTGACCACCTGCACCACCAGTAAAGGTAAATGCATCAGGTGATCCACTTAAATCTAAATCAACCTCAGTAGCAGTAGATCCAAATTGTTCAATGAAGTTTGTACCTATGTCTGTATATGTTGTATTGTTACTTATAACCGAAATTACATCAGAAGCATCTTGAGTTGGTACAGGTGCAGCTGGTGGTAATTCTTCAAAGTTTACAGTATATGTCTGCATTGTTGTTCCATCAGGAGCAGTAACATCTAGTGTAGCAGATCCAGGAACACCCATTGCTTGAGTTATACTTACAGCAGATGATCCCATTCCTGCTTGAGATGCAGTCCCACCAACAGTTGGTGCCGTAGTAGTTCCATTTAGTAAACTAACTGTGTAAGTCGTTAATCCAGAATTAAATCCATCTATTGTAGTTCCATCAACGGTAAGATCGGATAATGAAGCGTCGGTATTTGGATCAAACGTTATGGTCTGTGCAACATCATCTAAGAAATAAAGTGCACCATTACCAGATCCAACCGTGGTACATGCAGGGTTAGCTCCAACACATGCTGGGTCGTAATTAGGAAATATTACGAACTCTGCAAATTGTTCGTTACCGTCCACTCCCGGAAGACCAGCAAAATCCACTGTTATTTCTTGCCAAGCATTTGGAGTAGCAACAACTAAATCGAAATCAAATGCCTCATTAGCTGGAGCTAAATCTGCCTGAAGTCTTACTCTTACTGGAGTATTAGCTACAGGAGTCCAAAATTTAAAAGTTACCTCTGTTCCTAATCCTAAATCTATTAATGGTGCTCCAGGTGTCTGGAAACCGAAACCAGCAAACCAATCTGCTGCATCTGGTTTATTAATCTCTAATACACGTCCAGACGTATTAGGCGCAGTAGGGTCTGGATTTACCACATTACCAAATCCGAGACCTCCAAAACCAAAGGCTGGCACGGTTGTAGTATCCTCAAAGTCCACTGGTAAGGATTGCCCATAAATAAGCGTTGTGCTTAATAATAAAAGTAAAAAAGTAAATTTTTTCATATTCGTTTTTTATTTAAGTTAATATTCGATTTCTAATAAAAAAATCAGATAGATATTATCAATTTCTTAAAATTAATGCAATTTTGTTTAAATAATTATTATGAGACCTATACAAAATACCTACAACTACAACGATTGCGAAAACCCATATACAAACGACTAAAATCCAGCAATCATTGGGTTCAAAGACCTAAAAATTACTTTTAACATTTCGATTGTAGTGGTAATGTTGTGTTGTAGCTCTAAAATCAGTACTGTAATTTTCTATAAATCAGTATTTCAATTTTTCATATTTATCCCAAATACCCCAAAATGCGCCAACGTCACCTTCCCCTCCAACCTTCCATGTCTCGTCAAAAGATGAAAAATAAAACATCTCTATATTCTCTTCTTGTGACCAATTTTGAGTATTGATAAAATATTTTATTGCGTTTTCTTCAGAAGGAAAGGCTCCTTGTAAACTTGTACCTTCACTTGGCCATCCTGTTTCAGTTATAATTACCTTTTTACCTTTCCCTGCACGTAAACATTTATGATACATATCCTTGATGTAAAGTAAAGCATAATCGGCATCACAGCCTTCCCAAAAGGGGTAGCAATTAGCTAATATAACATCACACGCATCTGTAATATCTGGCCGCTCTTCAAACTCGTAATATGCATCGACATAACCAACTGGTACTTTAATATCTGTTAAAGCATCTTTTACACTGTATATATTATTTAATAGTTGTTCTTCGGTCAGATCCCCTCTGTATAGCACTTCGTTTCCCACAGCAGCTATATCTACAAATCCTTTATTGGCAAGTTCAATAAGACTTTTTACCTCTCTTTTGTTCTTTTCGGGATTACTTCCTAACCAAGCCCCAGTTAAAGTACTCAAGCCCATTTCCTTGGCAATTATAGGGATTAGTTCATTGCCCTCGGTACAAGAAAATGAGCGAATCCACTTGGTGTAAGGTTGTAATAGTTTCAGGCGACGTCGGATTTGATCTTCTGACAACTGATCGCCAGGTTCTTGTCCTTCTTCATAAGGACTAGAACATAATCCATGTATACCAGATTTTAAGGTTTTTCTAAATACTTTCCTTAAGTCTACAATACTCTTACCTTCAAAATTTAAAGATGCTAACGCAAAATGTTTTTCTTGCCTAAACGACATATCAACTAAACAAATTGTTAGAATTTGAGTTGCTCGTGCTTATCCCAGAGTCCCCAATATGCTCCAACTTCGCCTTCTGGTCCAACCTTCCAAGACTCATCAAATGAAGAGAAATAATAGATTGGTATATCGTTTTCTCTAGTCCAACGTATAGCATCAATAAAATACTTCATAGCCGACTCAGGACCAGCAATCGCACCTTTAAGACCTCCACCTTGACTAGGCCAACCTGTTTCAGTAATAATAATTGGTTTTCCTTGAGCAGCATCAACAACTTGGCCATACATGGCTTGCATATGACCCAAAGCGTACTCAATAGGACAGCCTTCCCAATACGGATATAAATTAGCCAAAATCACATCAGAGTGTTCAACAATAATTGGATGTCTCGAAAACTCATAATACGCATCAACATAGCCTACAGGCACACCTGTGCCTTTAAGCGCATCTTTAACACGTTTGATGTATCCTACGAGTTCTTCTAAAGTTAAATCCCCTCGATAAAGCACCTCATTACCAACAGCAGCAACATCTACATAACCTTCTTTAGATAATTTTATTAAAGCCTCTATTTCCGCTTCATTATCATCTTTATCATCTCCTAGCCATGCCCCTACTAAGGTATTAAGTCCATGTTTTTGAGCCATCATAGGAACAAACTCATTCCCCTCTATACATGAAAATGAACGTATAGCCTTGACATATGGATTTAGTTTTAATACACGGCGTTCAACTTGTTCTATACTTATATCATCCCCTGGCTTTTGACCATCTTCATACATACTAAAGCATATACCGTGAATACCCTCACCAAGGGTCTTATGCCATAAAGCTTTTAATTCAGCCTCTGAAATCTCATTAAGATTTATTCCTGGTATGGTTTTTTGACTATACCCACTTTTTTTGAAGTAGTACCCTTCTCGGTAAGACATTTCTTTTGAACTTTAATTAATTGTATTTAAGTTTTTCATCTTTATCCCAAATTCCCCAACGTGCACCAAGCTCTCCCTCTATCCTTACTTTCCATGATTCATCGAAAGAAGAGAAATGGAAAAGCTGCACTCCTTCACTTTTAGCCCACTTTTGGGTTTGAATAAAGTAAGTCATAGCATTAACTCTAGTTGGATATGCATCCTCATAGGTTTGTCCTTGACTTGGCCAACCTGTTTCTGCAATAACAATTTCTTTTCCTTTTGAAATAGATTTAGTTATTTGATACATCTGTCGTAAATGCGTTAAGGCATCTTCAATTGAACTTCCTTCCCAGAACGGATAGCAATTCGCTAAGATAATATCGCAACGTTCAACTAATTTTGGTCGCTGGAAATATTCATAATAGGTATCTACATAACCGACCTTAACATTTACATCTTTTAGCTCATTCTTAACTATTTCTATGTAAGTTATCAATTCCTCTTCACTGATATCTCCCCTTAAAAGCACCTCGTTCCCAACAGCAACAACATCTACAAGACCTCTTTTAGCTAAGTCAACAACACTCTCAATTTCTCTATTATTTCGATCTCTATCTTCACTTATCCATGCTCCAGCAATTACCTTTAAATTATATTCTCTCGCTATTACAGGAATAAGTTCGTTACCTTCTGTAGAAGAAAATGATCTCACCCATTTTGTATATGGAGCGATAACCTTCATTCTTCTCCTAATTTGTTTTTCTGTTAAGATATCATCAGTATCTTGGCCTTCTACGTAAGGACTAAAACATAAGCTACTCAAACTTTCTTGCAAAGTCTGCTTGAATTGAACTGATAAATCCTCAAATTCTTCAGCGACTTTAATACCGCTATATTTTGGAAGTGTTAATCCTCCAACTAAAGATGCTAAATTGCCCGCACCATAAGCAGAGGATGATTTTTGATTTTTGTTTTTACGTTTATCCAATTCCGCTCTAATCTCATTAGCTCTTTCCTCTGTTACATCGTAATCTTTCATAACGTACATTGCTGCAAATGTTCCTAGCATTGGGAAGAAACAAAAGAAGGCATGTAATCCGTCAACAGCCCCTTGCTGATCTGTTGTTGCAAGATCAGAATTGAAGCCTACTAACCAAATAATTAATCCACTTAAAGCACCAGCAATTGCATACCCTACCTTTACCATCCACCAATAAATAGCGCCAAATTGACCTTCTCGACGCTTTCCGGTATTTAACTCATCGATATCGATCACATCTGCTGTCATTGACATCATTATGGTAAATAAACTTCCGATTCCAAAAGAAAAGAGTGGCAAAGCAATGATATACATCCATGGTTTACCTGGTACAAAAAGAAAATACAAGGCTATATATCCAACAACAGAGATACTTTGACAAAGCATAAACGCCTTTTTCTTACCCATTTTTTTGGACAACCATGCAACAATTGGAATGACAATAAAGGTAGTACCTAAAGCACCTAAACAACCAAATAAAGACACCCAAATTCCTGATGCTTCTGCGTCTCCATTAAAAAGTTTATAAACGATAACAAAAAACGTTAAGGATGAAACAGCCATGAAGGCATTATAAATAAAGAAGGTAGAAAGGCAAAGCTTCCTAAATTCCTTCATTCTGAAAGCATCACCAAAACTAATAAGTATAGTTTTTAAACTGTTGCTAATATTAGATAAATTTAAAGGTTCATAATCTTCATTTATTGTAGACTTACTTTTAATAAATAACGCTGGTATAATAGCACAGAATGCGCATGGAATTGCAACCCAAACCGCCAATTCTCTTGCTGCAACATCTGCCGAAGGAAACCATTCTGGGTCATACATAATAATCCAAAACAGAGGAGCAATTACCCAAGCCCATTGACCTATCCATTGAGCAATAGCCATAATGTTTGTACGCTCATGAAAATCATCACTCATTTCATAACCCATGGCAACATAAGGTACACTGAATAAGGTCAAACCAAAATAGAAAACGATAGACCATAGAAAGAAATACCAAAAATTATATTGTACCGTATTTTCCTTAAACAATTGCCACATAAAAATGTATGCAAATCCCATAAGCAGGCCACCTAGTAAAACGTATTGTCGTCGTCGTCCCCATTTTGATTTGGTATTATCAGAAATAAAACCCATTAAAGGATCAGTGATAGCATCAAATAATCTAGGAAACAGATAAATCATGCCCCACATTAGTCCACTAAATTTGAGATCCTCAACCAATACCACCATAAATATCCCAAGAATTGCGGGAAACATTTGGTTTGCAAACATTCCAACTCCGAATGCTATTTTTTGACCTAAAGGCACTTTAGCTGTACTCATAATATTTAGTTTTTAGTTAGTCGGTATTAATATCGTTTGAATAGCCTGACCGTTAATTGCTATTCGTTTTGTCTCACCATTTAGACTTAAATTAAATTGTTTATTTTCATTGCCTTCATTGAATACAACCACTGCTATTGAACCGTCTGAATTTTGTGCCGCAGTAATTTGTAAATCTTTATCAGAATGATCAATACCAATGACTTCTGCATTAGGTCTTATGTATTTACTGAAGTGCGCCATAGTGTAGAACAACGGAGTCATGTAAACTTCATCTGCCTCCTCGTCTACGATGATTGGTGCGGCACACCAATTCTCAAACCAATTAGGGCCACCTTGTCTATTTAGAACCATATTCCAATCGACCCATCCATCAACCCAATTATTAAGACACCCTATAATGTCCCTAGCATAACGGTTTACAGGGGCATATTTTGGATGTAAGTACTTTTGGTCTTCGGGTGCCCAATCCCAGCCCCAGTCGGTAGCTTCTTTTTTCCAATACCAAGCATCGTCCTTCCATGCTGGCACCTCTGCATCAATACATCCTTCTGTTTCAATTAGATATTTTTCCGGAGCCTTGTTATGTGCATACTGTAATTCTTCAGGAAAGACTTCATAAGTACTTTCATACCAATGAATCGCCATACCATCATAGTATTTTGAGGAGGCTTCATTAGCATACATAACATCAGCCCATTCTTTTATCCCTGCTCTATTTTGGTCATATCCTAATATCACTTTATCACCATACCCATCGGTTTCTAATCTAGGTCCTAAATGGTGTTGCACAAAATCCGTCATTTCTTCTGGTGAAAAATGCATGCTCTCCCAATTGTTACCATTGCCATGAGGTTCGTTCTCTACTGTAAATCCCCAAAGTTCTATACCCTGTTCTTTATATGCATCTAGGTATTTTGAAAAAAACAATGCCCAAGTCGGATAATATTCTGGTAACAACTTTCCTCCAACCCACTCCTTGTTATCTTTCATCCAAGGTGGTGCTGTCCAAGGTGAAGCAAACAATTTAAAACCTGCTTTAGAAATGGCATGCGCCTCCTTAATCATTGGTATGAGATCATCCATATCTTCTTTAACTGAAAAATCCTTTAATTCTTTATCTTCAGTTGGGGTGTATGAATATTGACTTAAAGAAAAGTCACAAGAATTCATATGTGTACGGCAAAGTGAATAATTAGCTCCATCTTCTGAAAAATAAGCCTGTAGTATAGTGTCGCGATTCTCCTTACTCAATTTATTTAACAAATAAGCTGAAGATTCCGTGAATGCACCACCAAAACCAGTAATCTTTTGATACTTTTTGTTCGGATTAAGCGTAATCGTCGAAGGTGAATCAGCCTCTGGAAACTCAGAAATTTTCTTCAATTTATTTCCACTGGCAGAGGTCTCATAGACTTCAACCAATAATTCAGTCTTCTCTTCAGTTTTACAACTCATAATCGTAATTAAAACGCAATAAAAACTTAGTTTAATTAATTTCATACGCTATTGATTAGTCAATATTTCTTCTTCCGTTGGAGGCACCAAAACATCTTCTAACAACAGATTTTTATTTCCATCAAATGTCTTAGTTATTTGGTTTCCACCACGGGTTAAACCACTGAATATGTCTTGATCTACAAGGTCCCAGATAGGGTACTTTGCTTTACCATCAATTGTAAACAATCCAAAGTGATTTTCTGAACCTTTCGCGTTGTTTGCATCCTTCCATTGCTCATTGAAAGCTTCAAAGTAAAAACACGATATGCCAGAATGATTCGTCCATCGTCTCATTGCTTTATAATACAAACCTTGTTTGTACTCATCAGTAGCTCTTGACCCATTATTACCATAATGGCCATTGGAAATTGTTGCCCATCCTGTTTCACCTATATGTATAGGTTTATTAATACCTACGCTCTTCATATAATTGGTAACACTGTCGTATTGTTCTTGTGCAAACTTTAACGCACGTTCCATGGCCATTTCAATTTTTGTAGAATCTGGCATATTTTTATGCGCTTCCGGAATACCCCAAAACTTAGGATTGTAATGAGAATTATGGTATGGATATGTATGCATAGAGATATAATCAACAGCCTTTATTAAATCATTTAAGTCCTCGACATGATACTCAGCTGATCCACCACCCCATGATGAAAAGTCATCTGAACTCGTAATCCATAAATCACTTGGCAATTGACCTTCTTTTTTAAGCTTTTGAAGGTGGTTAACCCATTTTAAAATAACTGCTGGCTGAACATAATAAGAGGTTGCCCATTTTACCATGGCTTCATTACCTACTGCAATAACCTTAACGATATCAGGATATTTATTTGCCAGTGCTACTGCTCTTTTAATCTCACCCTCATTGTTTGGACTTTCAACATGATGATTTGGCACCTTCTCTGTCCAAGCATTTAAGCAATCTATCCATGCCCCTAGCATCACATACATTTCAAACTCAGGATCTTCCTTTTTAAGTTCTGAAATAGCTTTTAATACATTAGAAGCATGCGGCAATTTTGGTTGAACATTATACGTTCTCAGTACTTTAATACCCATTGCCGACATTATTCTTAAATCCTCTTTCAACTCTTTAATTGAGGGTTGACTGTCTCTAGATTTTTTCCTGTATCCACCATAAGAAATGGCTAAGTAGTCCGGATTTCCTAATATATCTTTTGCTGTCACGTCCTTCATGATTTGGTTTATGACCGATTGGTTCTTATCGGTATTATTACAAGACATCAGGCATACACATACAATACTTAGTAATACAATTGATATCTTATTCATAACTATCGATTTTATTTTAAATAACTTTCTTTTATTTGTGCAATAACCTTTACTACTTCACCTGTTCGTTTGAAAATTGTCTCACTTATTTCATTATTTATGCGAAGTCCTTGGAAAGATTGAGTGTGTCCATCCTTAAATGTAATCTCTAACCCATCGTTATCTGCTATTTCATAGACAATTGGCACTTGACAATAAGTGAATCCTAAAGCGTTTGTATTTAAAGTGATTGTTTGTCTTTCTTTGGAAATATCAATGTATTTGAACTCTTGCGGTTCTGTAAAAAACTCAACCTTTCTTAACAAAGAAGGATTAAAATAGAGCTGACCATTAGACACAAACACTCCAAGTTCTCCAAAGCGACTCAGAATATCCTCTTTTACTTGACCAGTCATACCAGGTTGCTGGGCTCCCTTTCCTCCTGGTGTATGCGAATAAGGATCTGTTGGAAAAGCACCATATAATTCAGGCGACTTATGAACACCTATTCCAGCATTAATTTCGTAAAAATGCTCAAGAAGGTGGCCTATTACTACTTTGTCTTCATCCTTATTAATAGCTTCTATACAACATTCTTCTACGGCTAATAATAACTTAGACACCATGTGCCAATAGATAGAACCTAAACCCTCGTAACCATAGAACGTACCTGATCTTCCCGTAAACGCTTTATGATTGAACACATCCTCAAACACCAGTAAAACTTTATCAGAATCTTTTTCAATCAATGCTCTGTATTTTGAATCTTTTAAGCCATTTAAGGCTTTTGAAAGATCATCAGCATTTTTGAAATTACCATTGAAATGATATTCTCCATAAACGTCTTTTTCAATTACCTCTAAATTACCGTCACTGACTAATTCTTGTAATAAATCAGATGCTACAACTGCACGTTCAGGAATCGTATTTCTATCTAAGAAACCTTTTAATTCTCTATATGGATAAAGCAAATAGCTGTATTGATCTGGTCTAAAGAGTTTGCTAGCCTTCATTGCATTAAGAACATCTAATACTTCAGAAGCATTTAAATATCCAGAACTCAGCACAGCAACTTGACCTTCTAACATTTCACTTAAGTAAGAAATAGAAACTGAATCATCGTCATTAACTGTCATTAAGTTGTAGGCATGATATAAATTATCTGAACGCTTATTTGCTCTTATAGCATGCTCTAAAAATGCATTGCTTATGCTCACAAGGTCTTTTAAATGCTCAAGCGCTAATTCTACTTTACGACCTGTAAAGGCACCATTATAAATACGCTCTCTGTAGGCACTACCTGCCTGACCGAGACCATCCAAAATTTGTTTCTTCTTTACATCATTTATAGCACCGGTGAGGCTGTCTTTATGACCTTGAAGCGTTTCTAATACTGCTGTAAAAAAATCTGAAATTTCAACAGAAATGTTAACTCCCTCTACCGATGTATCTGAAAGCAATTCTTCAAAGAATTTAAAAAATCGTCTCAGATAATAAAGAGTCACCATGGATACACCATTCCCAACTAATGCATTATTGGCATCATTCCATTCTGGTCGCTGTGTATTCATCCAAATACCACCTTCTGGAATAAAATTAGATAGCTTTGCTAATGCCGTTGCTAATATTTTTTCTATAAAATTTGCCTTAACTATGAATCTATTTTCATCTCTTAATAATGCACCATCAGCTCCCAACTGATCGCGTTCTTCTCTAATTTTATGATCTAATTCATGATCAAAAACTATAGTATCTTTTGGATCTTTTAGAAGATCCTCATAAGGTTTAATTTTATACGGAACATTTGCATAAACAAATAGATCCTCATTAAAAAATGACTCTAATTTACCTGGTTTATGATTTTGGATAAATTCTAAAAACTTCAACAAGTAAATAATTTGATGGTCTCCCCAATAACCTATGTAAGACCATGGATCATCTGGTTCTATGATTTCCCAATCAAATCCTCCTTTTGTTACACGATAAGGGTTGTAGCCATCGAAAGTCGTTGCATTTAAGAATTTATGAATCATACTTTCAATAAACTCAGGATAAGAATGCGCTAGCGCCTCCCAATTTTGAAAAATATCTCTCCAATTACCCTCATAGTCTAAAATCTTAGATCCATCTATTTCGCTTCGTGTATTAATTGAAAACTTATTCCAAGGACGACTAGGATCCCCATGTCGACGACTAAACTTTAACGGCATATATTCCAAACATAAGCGTCTGAAATTTTTATCATCACTGCTGTAAGCAATTTCCTGAATTTGAGATAACGGAAATACTTCTGGTAAACTTTCAATTAATGGCTCTGTAATTCTTGATACTTTTTTATTGGCATTAGCTAAATACTTCTTAAAATCCCATTTCTCGATTTTATAGCCATCATCAAAAATTCCACCACGCATAATATTGAATAAGGTATTCGCAAAATGCCTTGTATCTCTTAAACTATCTGCAGACTTTTGAATACCATCGGATGCCGCATTCAAATCCATTAAATTGAGAGTACCTAACTCAATATCTTCATTTACTTTAGATCCTAAGCTTTTATCCTCTCTTATTTGTTTTAGTAATAAGGCAATATCCGAATGATCTTGATTGACATTTGCAACAAACATCCACTCTTTGTTAGATTTTGGAGCAATCTCAATATCAGTTGACACAAAGTATGCGCCTTTTTCAGCCTTTATATCAGTTTCTTGGTTTACAGCATTTCCAGATCTAAAATTGTCTAGTTGTAAAGATGACAAAAGATAGGTAGGTCTTTCTAAACCCAAAGACCATACGATATTAGCCTTTAATGCTTCGCTTGCTTCTGCTTTATCTACTAAGATAGCACTCAATGCAAAAATTCCTAACCCTGTAGTGTCCTCGAGTTCATTTCGCTTGTAAGCATCTACCAAATTACTGGATTGATTCTGAATATCACTACCTATACTTGCAGGCACAATATTTTGAAGCCCGTCTAATAATGTTGCGCTAACAGACTCACTGTCATTATTAATTAACTTAGACGTTTTTACAAATCCAAATGTATCACTTGAACTCCACTGATATCTGAACGTTAAATCCAAATTATGATTTACTTCTTCAAAAATAATCTTATCACCATAGATACTTTTATAAAGATTTCTGGTCGTTTTATAATCCCCTAGAGATCTTACAGCTAGAGGCTCCCACATGTATAGTTGACCATTTTTATGAATTTTAAAGACAGTCTTACTACCTGTTATATCCGCGGATTCTGTAATTTTATCATCCGTATAATATGGAAACAAAGAAAATTCTGCGTTCTTACGGCCTGCAGACAACCCACCATTGCTCGATATGAACATCCAGTGGTCTGAGTCACTAACAATGCTCATAAAAAATGGGCGCATTTCGTTACTATTGGAAATTTTGAAAAATCCTTCGTTACCGATAGTAACTTTAGTCAGGGTAATATCTTTTTCCTCTTTTATATCTCTTAAATCTGCATTCATCGTCATCAAAAATGCTATCGCAATTGAGTTTAGTTAGTTTGAATATCAACAATTTTGGCTTTAATCACAGACTAAAGCCAAATTGTTATGAAGTATTTTATTGCTGAATGATATCATCGAAATAATACACATCACCATCGCATGGAGTGTTTCTTTCGAAATAAATGATCATACTCTTGTAAGTACCTATATTTACATCTGAGAAATCAAAGGTGATCTCTTGCCATTCACCCAATTGTGTGATACTAGCTACGCGATCTTGAGAAGGTTCAGTATCTGGAAATGGTAATCTCTCCAGTCGTAAGGTTACGTCTGTAACTTGATTTTCGGCAAATACTTTCATTGTAAATACTTTATCCGTCGTAGGATCCGTAAAATCTAATTGGGTTTGTAATTCTATACCAACTCCAGACCAAGTTTCACATCCATTGAACTTTTCATACTTATAGACATTACAACTTGGGTTAATACCCGTTTCAAATGAAGGATTAGTTACTACTGAGCCGCCAATATTTCCAAAAGCATCAAAAACAGCACTTCCATCAGTAGATAAGAACGTCCAATTTAAATTACCGTTAGCCGCATCGATATTTTCTTCAGTTTCATCATCACAGATAGCGACATCTATAGTAAATGTTTTCTCAAAAGTATCAGCATCACCACTATCATTGTAAGCAGTTAAAGAAACCGTAAACGTCCCATTTTCATAGGTCTTGATTGGACTTGCTAATACAGACGTTGTTCCATCACCAAAATCCCATGCATAAGAAGTAGCATCATTAGAAATATTATTAAATGTTACTGTTCTCAATTCAACATCTGTTGTAAATCTTGCTTCGAGACCAATAAGGTCAACACCACTCTCATTGTCTTCACAAGATGAAGCAATTAGCGCAAGCCCTATAAAAAATATTTTGGCTATAATTGATTTTAAAAATTTCATTTTTCTAGATTTTAGTTATAAACTCTTACGTAATCGACATACATTGTCTGTGGAAACATAGTATCTGCATTCGGTGGTCCTGGCAAGTTTCCACCAACAGCCATGTTTAAAATCATATAGAACTCGCGGTCATCAAAAACCCATTCACCTTCTCCGTTAGTCTCTTCTTCAACATCTGCTGGTTTTAAAGTTTGATATAATTTATCATCTACGTAAAAATTAATAACGTTAGGAGTCCACTCAATACCGAAAATGTGAAAGCCTGTATCAAAACGATCGGCGTCTAATACATATTCTTTAGATATAGATTCACCACCAGAATATTGAGGTCCATGAATAGTTCCGAAGATTTGTGTTGGTTCATCACCTAAATACTCCATAACATCAATTTCTCCAATTTGAGGCCAGATATCGCCGTTGCTATCATCACCCAATAACCAGAACGCAGGCCATAACCCTTGACCTGTCGGTAATTTTACTCGGGCTTCAAAACGACCATACTTTTGTTGAAATAGACCTTTAGTAATTAATCTTGCAGAAGTATACCCTGAGCCCTCGAAGGACTCTTGTCTTGCAGTTATTTTTAGAACTCCGTTCTCAACACTAACATTTTCAGGTCTATCGGTATAATATTGGAGTTCATTATTCCCCCAACCTGGTATACCCTGAGCCGTTCCATCACCAATTTCGAAAGCCCATTTAGACGCATCTGGTGCTCCATCAACATCAAAATTATCCTCCCAAACCAAATTGGATAATGTAACAACTTCTTGTGTTTCATCTAAGTCACAGCCCAGCAAACTTACAGTTAATACAAAGGCTGTGAGATATAAGCTCAATTTATATGAAAACTTTAAATTCATAATATTTTTATTTAATAGTTGTAGTAATTATTCGTTGTAGTAATAAACATTATCAACCCAAATATCTGATATAGTCGCATCTGATATAAAGAATAATTGTCCTAAATTTCCAAAGTCCACTGAACCAGAAAAACTAGATAATGGAATATCTAAACTAGCCCAACCATCAGCATTAACATTTCCTAATGCTGCCGAATTAAGAATAAAACTTCCATTAGCCGTAGGACCAGCAAAGGTGCCACTTTCAAGTTCTAATCGAATAAAGTCACTTGGATCGAGTGTTTCTCTCACATTAATATCAATATGCAAATGTGTAGCAGAACTTGCGTCGACCAATTGAACTGTTTCATAAGTTCCAATACTCACAAAATTTAGTTGCGTGTAATTAATAATATTATCTAAAGAACCATCGGGCAAAGTGCCTTGGATATCAACATTATTAGGATCTGATCCTGCTCCACCCTGAGTGGTTTGAAATGGCTCAAAAAAGCCATTATAATGTCTTACAGGCACATTATTGTAAGCGTCACTGAAAAGCGAAACTACGTTGGCTTCATCTCTTGTTGGAACAGGAGCACTTGGGAATAATCCATTAGATGTTATTTCCAAAGATCCTGTAGCCTGTACGTTATTTAATATCGCCGTGATTAAAGTTGTTCCAGAACTCCCAACCACAGACACTAAACCAGCTTCACTAACTGTCGCTACCGAAGGGTTTGAATTAAAAAAATCAAAATAGCCTGGAGCAAAATTTATATCTACATTTTCTCCATTTGCCAAATTAACAGTTTGACCTATACCATTTATTTGAATATTAGAACCAATAAATGCTTGGACAACACTATTATTTCCATTTAAAATCTCAGTACTAACGGCAAGATTAGTTCCTAGCTTTTCGAAACGAATTTCATCGAGCCAAAAAGTCCAACCAATTTCATTTCCATTTGGTCCATCACCGAGAACATCGACTCCGCCAGCAGCGAATAAAAACATTCCTTTTTCCTGAACCAACTTTGAAGCATTTGGAATTGGTACTACATACTTCTTCCAACCTGTTGTTAATTGTACGTTATCACGACTCACTGGATATTTTCCTTCTTGAAAATCTGTACCAAAACCTACAGTTCCTATAGTTCCGGTTGTGGAACCTTTTGCCCAAAAGGTTAGCGCATCGTATCCCGTTAAATCTCTTCCTGCACCACGATCTCTAAAAATACCACCAATAAAACCCCCGTCTGGATCATTGGCCGCAGGAACATCAATTCTAATGGACGTACTACCTTGGTAAGCTTCGTTATTGTCTGTGTCAAATCCATTAACATTTGCTCCACCCGCTGGATCAAACGATATGAAAAACTCGTCTGTCAAATTAACGGGTGCGTCAGTAAATACCTCAGCAATATTTGGAAATGTTGCTGCAGGAGCATCTGATGGTATATCTCTTTCACAGCCTAAGAAAGCCATTGAAATTAAGCTTAATAGGCAAAATACTTTTGCTTGTATTTGATTTAATTGTTTCATTTATCTAGCTTTTTTATTTTCCAATATTGATATGTACATAAGTTCTTATTTCCCATTCTGAACCATTAGGAAACCCTGCGGGGCTTAACACAGGGGGGGCGTTAAATGTACCCGCTGGCGCTGCTGTTGGCGCATACCTAGGAGAGAACTCATCTAAGGATCTCCATGTTCCTCTAATTCCTATTCTAGTACTAGGCAGGATAAACCAATCTGGTTTTCCTAAAGACGTTGATAAATCTAACATTAACTGCAAAGGGAAGGTCAAGTTAAAATCTCTGTGGTAATCAAAAGGCCCCCAATCATTAACCTTTACGTGTGCTTGAAGCATATTCTTTCTATAAATGGCTCTCACATCCGCACCAAATCGTGTAATGGTTCTGTCTGAATCTCCGTTACCTTGACCGTTACCGTAATAGAAATTTCCGATAACACCTAAGTCTGAACTAAGCTTCGACACCATTCTTGAATGCACCTCCCAGAGATCTTCTGCAGGCACAGAGTTTGGGAAGGCAAAAAATGTACGATCAGCTAAGAATCCAATATGGGCATCCATACTCGTTGGTAATCGACGATATACAAACCCTAAGTTCATAGCAAACTTCGCATCTTCTGCTCTGTCATTATCCCATTGATACATCCATGTGCCTGGAGTTGGATCGTAAGTGAATAAAATTTCAGAACCAAACATTTCTCTATTACCTTCTCTTACAGCGAAAGGGTCGTCGATGATGTTACGAAGCCTGGCAGCACCACCAAAATTATTTGGAATAGGATCAACCAATGGTTCTTGATACATGAAATTTGGCGCTACTTGGAAATCCCCAAAAGAATATGTAAAACCTGTAAGTGCATTAACCATGTTACCACTTCCACTATCCTTTAATCGCCAACCAGTAAAAGTCTGTGTTTGGTCTGTACCGCCAGCGGCAACTACACCCATGTACGAAGCTTGACCATACCAATTAAACTTTCCGCCTTCGTAAGTGATTTTAAATTTCCCACCCCAATTATCGCTCCCAGAAATCTGATCTTCTACCACTTCGTTGTTATCATTTATCGCTTGGAACGTACTTCCATTAAGAGGGCTTCCACCCCAAATACCACCGAGAGTAATATCAAATTTCCCAAATTCTCGTTCTAACACAAGTGTTGCTCTTTCCGTTGGCCAAGCTGGAATAATACCACTTCGAACTTGATTAGCATTTAATACACGACGCCCAGTAGCATCAAACTCTAAGTTAGTATCTAGATCCCGATGATATATTCCTGTTACATCCCACTTCCCAAACTTACGCTGGTACTTTAATAATGCTGTTGGGTTTGCTCCCCACCATAATTGGGGTCCAAAGGCAGCTTTTAAACCATCTAATTTTCCTTTGGCATCTAACTCAAGCCCCAAAATTTCACCGTTATAAATATCTAAATTTGGTCCATAATTAGCTTCTGGATATAGGTTAAAGAAATCACCTTCATATGCCCAATGATAATGACCAGTACGATAAAATCCTCTCACATCAAAATCTTTATGATTCCACTCAAACTCTGCTTGATATAACCTTAATCTATTATTATCGTCTATAGTGATATTTTCGCCAGTATTTGGATCTTGTACGGTGTAAGGTCGGTTTACATTTTCGTAAAAGATTTCATTGATTGGATTATCAGCGACATTTCCTAAAATGTTGAATGTTGCCTCAGCCCTCATACTTGCAGAAGGTTTTCCTTCAATACCAACAAAATAAGACTGCATGTGATCAAATCCTAGTTGATTAGGAAAAGTGTTGTTAGTTTCGTCTGCAGTCTCTGGGGTTGTAATAAGACTTCCACCAGTGTTAAATGTTGTAAACTGAGCTGACAAGCGACTAATCCTAATTTTCTCTGAATCATTTCCTCCCAAAGCCGCTTTATCTCCACGGGCTCTGAGCACTGCATCCATTAAATTAATATTATTAAAATAGTTATTTAAAAAACTCATATCCATACCCTCAGCATAAGGATTAAGGCTATGTGCTTCTTTTAAAGCATAGTATGCCGCTCTTGGATATAGCGTATAAAGTCCTCTTTCGTTAGTCGATCCTTTTGCACAAACTCCAAACCACTCCTCATTCATATTATTAGACCCATTTTCTGTATCATGTGGATAACCACCATTTACCCAAGTTGCATTGTTGTCATGAACGTCGAGATTAGTAGTCTGACCGTATTTCCACCAGCCATCACTAAACTGAAAAGTAAAACCACCAATAGAATTATTCGCCTTGCCTAGACCTGCAGCATTCTCATAAATTTCTTTCCAATTACCCACCATATAATAAGCTTGAGCTCTTTGGTCTTCTTGATTTGTTAGTGCATTAAATGCATCGGCACCAAATTCGGTAAGCATTACCGGCTTTCCGTATTCATTTTTAATGCGCTCAAATGCGTCCGTGAAAGACACACCTCTATACATATTTGTTCCGTAGATATCAACATCTGGACATTCTTCTGCAACGATGTCTAGAAATAAGACATCCCCATTACAAATTGCAACTGGATGAGAACCATCAGCAGATTTCATTGCTAATGCAGCATCATTCATTAATTTATACATTGGTCTTCCTCGACTCTCACCAACCGCTCTTCGCTGATCATCCTCATCTGGAAAGTCCTCCGTTTCAGCACCTGCCCAGAACAACCCGTAATTATTTTCATTTCCTAATAGATATAACAGAAGACCAGGGGTATCCTTGTATGTTTCAACCAATTCAGTTGCTTCAGACAACAATAATTTCTTAGTTTCTTCATCATCATACTTTGTAACAGGTGTCCAAACACCATTAATTGTTAAACCATATCGCCCAAATGAATGGTTAAGCATTGTATAGATGCCATAATTCTCATAAATGTATTCTATCCATTTTGGCTGGATTCCCGTGTAGACTCTTATGGTATTTACTCCCATATTTTTTAAAAGTCCCATTTCTTCATCCAACGCAGCCCTAATGATATCATCGGATTGGTTCCAGAGACTGTAAGAATAATTTGTTCCTATTGGGAAATAATCCCAATTCATACCATTGATAATAAATGGTTTTCCATTTACAACTAATTTTTGTCCTTCTGTATTATTCTCAACTGACACCTGAGTCGATTGTGCCACTATTGGAATCGTAAAAAAGAAGAGCAATAATTTTAAAAGAAATTTTTTCATACTATAATTATTACGTGTTGTATTGATTAGCTTTCTGAAACTTATAACAAAATATTAACGAATCCTTAATCTAGGACTATACAAAAAACATACATCGCAATAAACTAACAATAATTTTGCGAAATTTGCATTAAAACCTCCCTTGTATAGTGAATAGAAAGTATTAAAGAATTTTGAAATAATATGTTCACAAGATTCAAAAAACCTATAGTGTATAGGTTTTGTATAGTTAAAAATTGATCTTGTATAGGAGTTATACTTTTAAAATATAATCTGCAAGACTCTGATCATGCTCTAATCCCATCTTTTTTCTCAATCGATATCGCTTTACCTCAACACTTTTGTGAGAAATATTAAGTAAAGGAGCAATCTCTTTTGATGACAAGTTTAACCTCAAATAGGCACATAGACGTAAATCATTAGGAGTAATAGAAGGATGAAGCTCCTTAATTCTCTTCATGAAGTCTTTATCGACATTATTAAAAGCTTCTTCAAATAATTTCCAATCGTTGGTACTATTAAGACTTGTATTAATCATTCTTATTACGCGCTTTACATCATCCGAAGACTTACTACGATTTAATTCGTCTTTTATAGTATTAAGCAATTCATTACGCTTTACTAAATTCATAGTAGCAGCACCTAATTCTCTGTTTTTGTTTTCGATATCAAGTCGCAGATTCTGATTTTTAAATTGCACCAACTGTCTTTGCGTTTCCAGATTTTTCATCTCTAGCTCTCTCTGTTGCTGCTGAACAACCTTTTTCTTTTGCTTCTTATAGTGACGTTTATTAAGAAAGTGAATAATAAATAATATACCCAAGCCCAAAATGATGTAAGAAATAATTGCAAGGGGTTTAAGGTGCCATGGTTTTTCAATTGAAAATTTATAGGATAAGGAATTATCAACAACCACAGATCCAGCTTTAGCTCTTACCTTAAATTCATAATCGCCATATGGTAAGTTATCAAAGTTTACTTCTGATGAATTGGACCAATTACTCCAGTTGTCATATATACCTTTTAATTTGTATTGATATTTTGAACTTACAAGTTTATTGTAATTTGGCACACTATAACTAAAATGAAGCCTATTTTGCCTATTGCGTAATTCAACTTCTTTTCTATAGTCCAAAGAATTAAATTCATTATGTAAGGAGGAATATGAAACTTCATTAAAACTGACTTCGTAAGAGTTAGTTGTAGACTCTGATATATCTAAAATTATATACCCTTCGCTATTTCCTATTAGATATTTATCATTTTTAACCTGCATGATGTTTTCAAAACCTGTTTTGATTTTGCGCATAGCATCAGATATCTCGATGACATTTATTTCTGGATTACCTGAGGATATGCCTGGCTCTACATAGATAATATTCTCTTTAGTAAAACCCCATAGTCTATTATTCTCTTCTTCATATATTAACTTTCCAGATACATAAGTATTTCCTGAAAAAAGTCGAGTTAATGTAGAATCCATAACAAATGTCTCTAACTGTCTATTGAACCTAAAGACCCCATTTTTATAGCTATATAAAACAGAACCATTGTAAGTAACTAGGCTAGATTTTAAACCCTGTTCAATATTAATCTTTTCGTTTTTAATTACTTTCTTAAAGTCCTTATCAAGTTTGATTTTATATATTCCTTTGTACTCGTGATTGACTAAAATTTCATTAGAATTATAGAATTCAACAAATCTTGAAGACATTCCATATCCTGAAATTTTATTTCTGTGACTCCATTCTCCATTTTTTAATTCTAAGATATTTAGACCATTATAATTTCCTTGAAGCAATAAATTATCCTTACCTTCTACAGGTTTAATTACCCAAGCGCCAAGTTCAGTTGAAATCTTTTGAGCGGTATTATTATTAATTACAAATGTTCCTTCATCATGTCCACAAAACAAAGTACCCTTCAAGTATGTCAAACTCCAAACTTGCCCTTTCGTACCTTCGAGAAATTGAAATTTTTCACTGGAATCTAAGGTTTTATAAAACAATCCTTGGTTGGTACCTAAGTACAAAATATTGTCTACGATAATTGACGTATAAACAGTTCCTAGAACACCTTGCTCATCGATAAAAACACGGTATTTGGAACTTAAATTAATAACATCAATACCATTATCTAAACCAAGCCAAATATTACCATAAGTATCTTCTTTGATTGATAAAATAGTATTATTACTTAATCCATCTATTTGTTCAATCTTTTGAATTAAGCTTCCATCTTCATCCAATAAAACCACACCATTCGAAATAGTTCCTAAAACAAATCCGCCATTTTTCAACCTTATACTATTATACACGCTTATACTGTCAAGAAATTCGTCTGAGTCTGTATTCCATTTCTCAACAACACCATTTACATAAGTAAAAAACCCATTCTGTTGGGTTTGTAAGAGTAAATCACTTCCAAGAGTAAATAAATTAACAAGTTCATAATTACTGAGGTCTTCAGACGAGACGACTAATTCTGACTTTCCCTCAACAATTTTAAAAAGTCCTTCATTTATTTTTTGAAAGTAAATAGACTCATTAACTAAAAACATTTTATTAATTCGCTCTTCAGAATTAATAACATCTACATTTTTTTCTTCTACATTATATATGTATATCCGCTCAAAGGATTGGAATATCATATAGTTTTCAAAACGAATAATATCCCAGAATTCTTCATCTTCATTAACAGAAATAGTGTTTTCTTTTACTAAAGATTTGTATTTAAGTTTGCCAAACTCATCTTTAGTCCAAAAGCCGAAATCCATATAACCTCCAGAATAAATTTTATCCCCAACAGATTTCACCGATCTTAAAATATCATTATTCGGAGATGTATATAAGGTCCATCTAGCACCATTATATTCCAAAAGACCAGCGTTATTAGCGATATAAATAAAGTTATTATCGGATTGTGTGATGTCCCAATTTTGGTCTTCCGCCTTGTAGTCATTTGGAGAAAAAACCTGAATTGGAGGAATTTCTTGCGAATTGAGATTTATTACTATAAAGAGTATAAAAACAAAACCAATGATTTTAACAAATTCTGATATATATACCTTTGAAATTACCACCTAGACAACTATGTTAAGTTATGACACTTAGTAAATATAGGGATTTTGTATTGTTATGTTGTGTTGAATCAAAAATCTTAGATACAAATTTTATTATAAAATAATAAAATTGATCTAAGTTAATATTTAATTTTCTGATAATATAATCACTTAAAATGATAAATCTTATTGTTAAACGTCAGGTGTTTTTTGACACAAAAAAAGCCCGAACTATTGTTCGAGCTTTAACTTGTACTGAAGGCGGGACTTGAACCCGCACGGCCATAATGGCCATTGGATTTTAAGTCCAACGTGTCTACCAATTCCACCACTTCAGCATTGCGATTACGGACTGTAATCTAATTGGCATATATTGTATAGAGCGAAAGACGGGATTTGAACCCGCGACCCTCACCTTGGCAAGGTGATGCTCTACCCCTGAGCTACTTTCGCGTAGTCTTTTTAAAGAACATTTCGCTGTAAAAGCGGATGCAAATTTAAACTATTTCTTATAAATGCAAAGACTTTTTTAAAATAAATTAAATCGGCTCAAGCTTGTTTTTTCTTTACAAGCATTCGCTTAATTTCATTAAGCTTCATAAGGGCTTCAACAGGAGTTAAAGTATCAATATCTGTATGTAGAATTTCATCTTTAATTTCTTCTAACAAAGGATCATCTAAGTTAAAGAAACTCAACTGCATATCATCTTTTAATGATTTCACCTTATCGGTTAGCTCTTCGCTAGAATATGATTTTTCAAGCTTTGAAAGTATTCTATTTGCACGATGGATAACTTGTTGTGGCATTCCGGCCATTTTTGCAACATGAATCCCAAAACTATGTTCACTACCACCTTCCACTAACTTTCGCACAAAAAGCACATTGTCTTTTAGCTCCTTTACAGCGACATTAAAATTTTTAATCCTATTAAAGGTCTCTGTCATTTCGTTGAGTTCGTGATAATGTGTGGCAAATAAGGTTTTTGGTTTCGCTGGATGCTCATGCAAATATTCGCTAATAGCCCAGGCTATAGAAATACCATCGTAGGTACTTGTTCCTCTACCAATTTCGTCTAACAACACCAAACTGCGTTCTGAAATATTATTAAGGATTGAGGCAGTCTCATTCATTTCTACCATAAATGTAGATTCACCCATAGAAATATTGTCACTCGCTCCAACTCTTGTAAATATCTTATCTACCAAGCCTATTCGTGCTTCTCTTGCAGGTACAAAACTTCCAATTTGCGCTAATAATACAATTAATGCCGTTTGTCTTAAAATAGCAGACTTACCTGACATATTTGGTCCAGTAATCATAATAATCTGTTGAGACTCTCGATCGAGGTAGACATCATTAGCGATATAAGACTCATCTAAAGACAGCTGCTTTTCTATTACAGGATGTCGACCATCTTTAATGTCTAGGTCAAAACTATCATCAATATGCGGGTAATGGTATTTATTAGTTTTAGCAAGACTTGCGAAACCACACAAACAATCTAATTGCCCAATAAGCCGGGCATTTTGCTGTACTTGAACTATAAACTGATGCATCCAATTAACAAGCTCCAAAAACAACTGCTGCTCAATAGCAAGTATCCGCTCTTCAGCCCCTAGAATTTTAGCTTCATACTCTTTTAATTCCTCAGTAATATAGCGCTCGGCGTTAACCAAAGTTTGCTTTCTTATCCATTCCTCAGGAACTTTATCTCTATGGGTATTTCTTACCTCAATATAATAGCCAAACACATTATTGGATGCAATTTTTAAGGAAGGAATTCCCGTACGTTCACTTTCACGTTCTAACATCCCATCCAAATAGTCTTTACCCGACTTTGAAAGCCCTCTTAATTCATCTAACTCCTCAGAAAACCCTTTTGCAATTGTGCTACCCTTAAGGACATTAACAGGTGCTTCTTCATTAAGAGTTTGCTTAATTTTTTCTCTTAACAAATCACAATTATGGAGATTATCTCCTAATATTTTTAAAGCTTCATTCTCACATGATGCTGCTATTGACTTAACAGGTACAATTGCCTCTAGTGAATTTTTTAACTGTATCACTTCTCGAGGGTTAACTTTGGTCGTGGCAATCTTTGAGATTAAACGCTCTATATCACCAATGTGCTTAATTTGACCTTGTATTTTCTGAAGTATGGATTCATTATCTAATAAAAATTGGACTACTTCATGTCGCTGTTTTATTTTATCTGCATGTTTTAATGGCAGAGCTAACCAGCGTTTTAACGTTCTACCACCCATAGCAGAAATAGTCTTGTCTATAACATTAATTAGGGTAACCGCATTAGCATTAGTAGAATGGTACAACTCTAGATTTCGAATGGTAAACTTATCCATCCAAACATAGTCATCTGTTGCAATTCTAGAAATAGTTGCGATATGCACTAGTTTGCTATGACGTGTTTCACCTAAATAATGAAGTACAACACCTGATGCAATGATACCCTCATACAGGTCTTGTATACCATAACCTTTTAAGGTGCTTGTATTAAAATGCTTAGTTAACGTTTCATAAGCATAGTCTGACTGAAATACCCAATCTTCTAAATAAAAGGTATGCATGTCTTTTCCAAAATACGTTGCATACTCTTTTTTATATTTTTTGGAAACTAAAACCTCACTTGGATTAAAATTTTGAAGGAGCTTATCGATATACTCTACATCACCCTGG
>Ga0189289_10319_pt1 | contig 26843 bp, 39 predicted proteins | sample UW106minimetaG_FD_130313 | JGI IMG/M metagenome (GOLD analysis project Ga0189289, IMG submission 130313) | Marine microbial communities from the Costa Rica Dome - UW106 mini metaG | ecosystem: Environmental > Aquatic > Marine > Oceanic > Photic zone | place: Costa Rica: the Eastern Pacific...
CGCGATCCGCGAAGGTGGCCGCACCGTCGGCGCCGGCGTTGTTGCCAAGATCATCGAGTGATCTGACGCACACCACGCGCACCCTGCCAAAAGGCAGGAACGCTAAATACTTCAAGGGCCGCTTCGCGGCGGCTCTTTCTCCCCCTCGACGTGGGGCTCGGATGGTCCGGGTTCCACCTCTCAGGGTCCTGCCGATTAAAGGCCAAGAGACATGCAAAGCCAGAATATCCGCATCCGGCTGAAGGCGTTTGACTACCGTGTGCTGGACGCCAGCACGCAGGAGATCGTCAACACTGCCAAGCGTACCGGTGCACAGGTGCGCGGCCCGATCCCGCTGCCCAACAAGATCGAGAAGTTCACTGTTCTTCGCGGTCCGCACATCGACAAGAAATCGCGCGACCAGTGGGAAATCCGTACCCACAAGCGTCTGCTCGACATCATTGACCCCACGCCCCAGACGGTGGACGCGCTCATGAAGCTCGACCTGGCCGCTGGCGTGGACGTTCAGATCTCGGTCTAAGGAGGGCATGACAATGATGCGCTCTGGTGTGATCGCAAAGAAGGTGGGCATGACCCGCCTGTTTATGGAAGACGGTCGTCAGATCCCCGTCACGGTGCTGTCCCTGGACGGTTGCCAGGTCGTGGCTCAGCGGACTGTTGAAACCGACGGTTATTCCGCCGTTCAGCTGGGTGCCGGTGTGGCGCGCGCAAAGCGCACGTCTGCCCCCATGCGCGGCCATTTCGCCAAGGCGAACGTGGCCCCCAAGCGCAAGCTGGTGGAATTCCGCGTTGCCTCTGAAAATCTGATCGAAGTGGGCGCGGAAATCTCCGCCGAGCATTTCGTTGAAGGTCAGAAAGTGGACGTGTCCGGCACGTCGATTGGTAAGGGCTTTGCCGGCGCCATGAAGCGCTGGAACTTCGGTGGTCTGCGCGCCTCGCACGGCGTGTCGATCTCCCACCGTTCGCACGGCTCCACCGGTCAGTGTCAGGATCCGGGCCGCGTATTCAAGGGCAAGAAGATGGCTGGTCACATGGGTGCTGCCCGTGTCACCACCCAGAACCTTGAGGTTGTCCGCACCGATGTTGATCGTGGCTTGATCATGATCAAAGGGGCCGTTCCCGGCGCCAAGGGCGGTTGGGTCACCATCAAGGATGCCGTCAAGAAGAAGGCTCCTGAGGGTCTGCCGATGCCTGCTGCCATCAAGGCCGCAGCCACTGAGGCACCCGTGGAAGCTCCCGCCGAGGGAGGGACTGAAGAATGAAACTGAACGTCATCAATCTGGACGGCGGCGCAGCCGGTGAAGTCGACCTGTCGGACGACGTCTTCGGTCAGGAACCGCGCGCGGACATCCTGCACCGTGTGGTCCGCTGGCAGCGCAACAAGGCGCAGGCTGGCACCCACAAGGTCAAGACCCGCTCCGAGACCAGCTACTCCACCAAGAAGATCTATCGCCAGAAGGGCACCGGCGGCGCACGCCACGGTGACCGCAACGCGCCGATCTTCCGCAAAGGTGGTATCTACAAGGGCCCGACGCCGCGTTCGCACGCGCATGATCTGCCCAAGAAGATCCGCAAGCTGGGCCTCAAGCACGCGCTGTCTGCCAAGGCGAAGGCCGGTGAACTGGTCGTGATCGAGGCGGCAACGGCTGAGGCCAAAACCAAGGAGCTTGCCTCCAAGGTGAAAAACCTGGGCTGGAAGCGCGCGTTGATCATCGACGGCGCAGAGGTGAATGACGGGTTCCTTCGGGCCTCCGCCAACATCGCTGGCCTCGACATCCTGCCGAGCCAGGGTGCCAACGTCTATGACATCCTCAAGCGTGACACCCTGGTGCTCACGAAGGCCGGTGTCGAAGCGCTGGAGGCGCGTCTGAAATGAGCATGAAGCCCGAGTACTATGACATCGTGCGCAAGCCCGTGATCACCGAGAAGGCCACCATGGCCTCCGAGGCGAACGCAGTTGTGTTCGAAGTGTCCATCGATGCCAACAAGCCTCAGATCAAAGAGGCTGTTGAAAACCTGTTCGGCGTTAAGGTGAAGGCGGTCAACACCACCATCACCAAAGGCAAGACCAAGCGTTTCCGGGGCCAGCCCGGCAAGCGCAAGGACGTCAAAAAAGCCTATGTGACGCTCGAAGAAGGCAACACGATCGACGTGACCACCGGTCTTTGATCCGGTTGTTCGGAAAAATCTTCTCGGCCCCGGCTGTCTCTACAGCCGGGGCCGATTTCGTTTCGGACACGGCCGCCCCGTCGGCCCATCTTGTGGCCCAGTTGGAGGGGCTCAATCGCTCTCCCTACCTCCAGTTGGCGGACAGTGGCCTTGGCATCCTCTCGGTTTTTGATGATCTGAAATATGATCGTGCGGATGCGGATCTGATGTCCCCGGCCATGCGGCGTTTTGCAGTGACGCAGGTGCAGCCATTGGGCTTTCGGCAGGTCTCTGGCTCTGTTCTGGAGCAGGATGGGTCTGGCGCGCGTATCGTGATCCCCAAGCTGCACAGCCTTGGCGCTTCGCCGTTCGATATCACACGATACACGCCAAAGCGGGCGGCGGATTTCTATCTGCTGACACCCACGCAAACCGTGTGCCGCTATATCGATTGCTATCCATTGGAGGAGGCGCTGGACAGGGCGCTTGGCCTCGTCAGGAAACACCCGATAAATCTTTATCGCTTGATGGATTACCTCGAGCGCAAACCCACCCATAGCGCCTTTCGATCCGTTTTGGGGGACATCAAGAAAGCGCAGAGAGAGGCCGTCGAGTCAGAGCCCTTGTGTCGACGCAAGGCGCTTGGCTAGGCACCAGATAAGAGCGCTTTGCTTCAGAAACACTGTGCCCATAGGCTGGCAAAACACGCGCCGAGGGCATCGGGGAAATGAACGGCCCTGCCGCCGGCTTACATCCCCTTGTTGGACAAGCTTTCGGCCTGGGGCCAACAGCGCCCGCTCAGATTGCAGCGGCATCCCCAGAAAGAGCCGCCGCACGCAGGGATAGCACGCCTTGTATGCTTGACCCGCTTGGCTGCTTCCCATAAGAGACGGCATCGACCCTGCCCCGGATTCGTCCGGGGCTTTGGTTTTGTTCTTTTATACGAACGATCGGGCACCCACGGGGGCCTACACACCAGGGCACCTTCGGGGGCCTTTATCAAAGGGCACCTACGGGGGCCTACAACATAGCGGCGGGCAAACCCGCTGCACTGCTAAACGGAAGACAGAAAGCATGGCACTCAAGTCGTACAAGCCGACGACGCCGGGCCAGCGCGGGCTGGTGCTGATCGACCGTTCGGAGCTTTGGAAAGGACGTCCCGTCAAATCCCTCACAGAGGGTCTGACGAAGAAGGGCGGCCGGAACAACACCGGACGTATCACGGCACGCCGCCGCGGTGGCGGGGCAAAACGCCTCTACCGGATCGTGGATTTCAAGCGCAACAAATTCGATGTTGCTGCAACGGTTGAGCGGATCGAGTACGATCCCAACCGGACCGCGTTCATCGCCCTGATCAAGTATGAAGATGGCGAACAGGCCTACATCATTGCACCCCAGCGTCTGGCTGTCGGTGACAAGGTGATCGCCTCCGCCAAGGCCGACATCAAGCCGGGCAACGCAATGCCGTTCTCTGGCCTGCCGATCGGTACGATCGTCCACAACATCGAGATGAAGCCCGGCAAGGGTGGTCAGATCGCACGTGCCGCTGGCACATACGCCCAGTTCGTGGGTCGCGATGGTGGCTACGCCCAGATCCGCCTGTCCTCCGGCGAGCTGCGTCTCGTCCGTCAGGAATGCATGGCGACAGTCGGTGCCGTGTCGAACCCCGACAACTCGAACCAGAACCTCGGTAAAGCCGGTCGTGTCCGCCACATGGGCAAGCGTCCGTCGGTCCGCGGTGTTGTGATGAACCCGATCGATCACCCCCACGGCGGTGGTGAAGGCCGGACATCGGGTGGCCGTCACCCGGTCACACCCTGGGGCAAGCCCACGAAGGGTGCGCGCACCCGCAACAAGAACAAGGCGTCTAGCAAGCTGATCATCCGCTCGCGGCACGCCAAGAAGAAGGGACGCTAATAGATGTCTCGTTCCGTCTGGAAAGGCCCTTTCGTTGACGCCTATGTGCTCAAGAAGGCCGAAAAAGCTCGCGAGTCGGGCCGCAACGAGGTCATCAAGATCTGGTCGCGCCGCTCCACCATTCTGCCCCAGTTCGTGGGCCTCACCTTTGGGGTCTACAATGGTCAGAAGCACATCACGGTGAACGTCACCGAGGACATGATCGGACAAAAGTTCGGTGAGTACTCGCCAACGCGCACCTATTACGGCCACGCGGCCGATAAGAAATCCAAGAGGAAGTAAGCCATGGGCAAGGATAAGAATCCCCGCCGCGTGGCGGACAATGAGGCGATGGCAAAGCTGCGTATGCTGCGCACCTCGCCCCAGAAACTGAACCTCGTCGCAGGCCTGATCCGCGGCAAGAAGGTAGACAAGGCTCTGGCCGATCTCACCTTCTCCAAGAAGCGGATCGCAGTGGATGTGAAGAAGTGCCTTCAGTCCGCCATCGCCAACGCCGAAAACAACCACAACCTGGACGTCGATGAGCTCATCGTCGCCGAGGCCTATGTGGGCAAGAACCTGACCATGAAGCGTGGCCGTCCGCGGGCACGGGGTCGTTTCGGGCGGATCATCAAGCCGTTCGCCGAAATCACCATCAAGGTCCGTCAGGTCGAGGAGCAAGCGTAATGGGTCATAAAGTAAACCCGATCGGCATGCGCCTGCAGGTGAACCGCACCTGGGACAGCCGCTGGTACGCCGACACGAAGGATTACGGTGATCTTCTGCTGGAAGACATCAAGATCCGTGAGTTCATCGGCAAGGAATGCAAGCAGGCGGGCATCTCCCGTGTGATCATCGAGCGTCCGCACAAGAAGTGCCGCGTGACGGTTCACACAGCACGCCCCGGCGTCATCATTGGCAAGAAAGGGGCAGACATCGAAGGTCTGCGCCGCAAGCTCGCCAGCATGACCGACAGCGAACTGCATCTCAACATCGTCGAGGTGCGCAAGCCCGAGCTGGACGCAGCCCTCGTCGCCGAGAGCATCGCCCAGCAGCTGGAACGCCGTGTGTCTTTCCGTCGTGCCATGAAGCGCGCCGTGCAGAACGCCATGCGCATGGGTGCCCTGGGCATCCGCGTGAACGTTGCCGGCCGTCTGGGTGGCGCAGAAATCGCCCGGACCGAGTGGTACCGCGAAGGCCGTGTGCCCCTGCACACCCTGCGCGCCGATATCGACTACGCCCATGCCGAAGGCATGACCCCTTACGGGATCATCGGCATCAAGGTGTGGATCTTCAAAGGTGAGATCATGGAGCACGATCCGTCGGCTCGTGATCGTCGCCAGCAGGAGCTGCAAGAAGGTCCCGCCCCGCGCGGTGCCGGCGGCCCCCGCCGTGATCGCTAAGGAGACCTGAGCAATGCTTCAGCCAAAGCGCACCAAATTCCGCAAGATGCACAAGGGCCGGATCCACGGCAAGGCGAAGGGCGGGTCTGACCTGAACTTCGGCACCTTCGGCTTGAAAGCCCTTGAGCCCGAGCGCATCACCGCGCGCCAGATCGAAGCCGCCCGTCGGGCCATGACGCGTCACATGAAGCGTCAGGGTCGTGTCTGGATCCGGATCTTCCCCGACCTGCCCGTGACATCCAAGCCCGTCGAGGTTCGGATGGGTAAAGGTAAGGGTTCGGTCGATTACTGGGCGTGCAAGGTCAAGCCTGGCCGCGTGATGTTCGAAATCGACGGCGTGGCAGAGCCCATCGCACGTGAGGCCCTGCGCCTTGCCGCGATGAAGCTGCCAGTCAAGACCCGCACAGTGATGCGCGAAGACTGGTAAGTCGCCGCCCTCTGGCCTGTTTGCGGGCCACCCATGATTGAAAAGCCCCGCCCCTGCGCGGGGCTTTTTCTATGCGCGCGGGGGGTGCAACTCCGGGCGGAATTGCGCCGATTTGCAGGGCCTGGAGGGGGGGGGGAAGGCCATTTTTGCCAATTTTTAAAGACAAATGCCCCCAAGTTTACTATACGTAAGGATAGCCGGAACGGGCCAATCCGCTGGGCGCACAGCGGACCGGACAAATTTCGCCGGTTAGTTCAATTGCTTGAGGTGTCTATCGATGACGAAATTCTTGAAATCCCTTGCAACAGCGAGTCTGTTTGCCGTGATCGCCACCGCGGGCCACGCGGCGACATATACATTCGATGGCAGCGGCCAGTTGACAGGCGCCACCGGCGTGAATGTGAGTGGCACATTATACGATGTCACTTTTGAAGAGGGCTCATGCGCTGCGGTTTTTAGCGGATGTGATGAAGTCAGTGACGATCTTGATTTTGATACTGTTGCAGCTGCGCAAGCCGCAGCGAACAGCATCGGGCAACAGATTTTCGAAAAAGGCGATGTATATGACACGGATCCGGAGACAACGTTTGGCTGCACCTTCTCATCCAGCTGCGATTTTCAAATCCCGTACGCTGTTGGCGGGGGCGTAGCGGAAGCACCACTTGGTGTCATATTCCGAAACGTTAATGATGGTTTTTCCGACGGCATCACTTCCAGCGCAGAATCTCTTATCGACACGGTAAACGGTCTCTTCATCGCTGACCGGCGCGTTTGGGCAAAGTTCACCCAAGCCGCGCCCGCCCCCGTTCCGCTGCCTGCACCGGTGTTGCTGCTGATGGGGGGGCTAGTGGGCCTTGGTGCGCTGCGTCGCAAAGGCTGACCCGCGCCCGCCACCACATCCCCTGAACCACCACAGATGGCCCCGCCCCTGCGCGGGGCTTTTTCTATGTAAATGAGCGCTGTGTGCGCCAGCAGCGGCGGGCCAAATCCGAACCCGTTATCTGCGGCCCCCCGCGTGGCCCCGTCTATCCCAGCAGCACGACGGCCCACCCGGCCAGACCGATCTGGATCAGCTGGATCACAACCGACAGCCCGTGCAGCCGTTTGAAAGCGCTGTGATCGCCCTGATCCGTCGCAGCGTTGATCTGGGCCATGAGGATCTGGCGTGCATAGAGTGTGCTTGCGGCAATGGCGGCGAACAATGCGCCCGCGAGCGGCGAAACCATCCATGCGGCTGCTGCCGTGGCCGCCGCCAACGCGATCACCGCGAGGTAGTAGTAGGGGAAGGTGCCGCGCAACAGGGGGCGGACCTGCTCCATGGGCAATTGCGCAAACAGCACCGGGGCAAAGCCGAAGCTGAAAAAGACCATGCCGCCCAGCAGGGTGGCGGCCAGCAACAAAGCGATATCTGTCATCTCTTCTCGGGGCCCTTTTTGGTGTGATTGCCCCAGAACCTAGCGGTGGCGCGCGGGCTGCCCAGCATCAGGCGGGCCCCTGCGCGCGCCCGCCGCAGGGCCTATTCCAGCACCAAAAGCGAGACGTGAAAGAACAGGGGAGCGGCAAAGATCACGCTGTCGAGCTGCTCGAGAAAGCCGCCTTGCCCCGGGATCAGGTGCGACCAGTCCTTGACGCCCCTGTCGCGCTTGATCGCCGCAAAGACAAGATTGCCCATCCAGCCCGCGCCCCAGGCCATGAGGGCCATGATGGCCGCACCTAGCGCGCTGAAGGGCGTGATCCAGGCCAGCAAGGCGCCGATCACAAAGACGCCAATAGCAGCCACCACAACCCCCTCTGCGGTTTTCGGAGAGAGGCTGGGGGCGAGCTTGTGTTCGCCCAACTGGCGGCCCGCAAAATATTCGATCAGGTCACCCAACTGCACGACCATCACGAGGAACACGATCATCAGGATCGCCCTGTCAGAGCCGGTCGGCATGGGCAGGGTCAGCAGGGCGGGCACGTGGCTCAGGCAAAAGACGCAGATCATCAGCCCCCACTGGGTGCCGGCAACCCGGGCCAGAAACTTGTCCGGATCACCGCGCAGGGCGCTGACGATGGGCAAAAGCAGGAAGGCATAGACCGGGATGAACACGGTGAACATCTGGATCCAGCCGAGGGCCACGAACAGGTATTGCAGCGGCAAGAAGGCAAAGAACGCCAGCGCCAATGACAGGTGGTCGGCCTGTCGTTTGCTGGCATAGGTCAGGAATTCGCGCAGGGCCGCGAAGGAGGCAAACGCAAAGAGCAGCGTGATCCAGAATTGCCCGGCCAGAGCGGCAAAGGCCAGCAGCGTGACCATGCCCCACCAGGAATTCACCCGTGTCAGGTAGGTTTCGACAACGGGCCGGGGCGCGCTCGTGGGGGCGCGCTGGCGCATGTATTCGCCAAACAGTGTCAGCGCGATCATCAGCAGGACAACGCCGGCGAACAGGGTCAGGATGTCGAGTCTTGTTTCGGTCATTGGGGGGCTTCCTGCGGGGCCTCTGCCCTTGCCTCTTCGGGGGCGAGGGCCACAAGGGCGTCCGCGGCGCGGTCGAGGAAATCATCCTTGGCCTCGCCCGATGCCACGTGCAGTGGTGCGCCGAACGTCACTGTGCAGATCAGGGGCAGGGGGATGATCTCCCCTTTCGGCATGATCTCGTTGAGATTGGCGATCCACGTGGGCACGAGATCCACGTCGGGTCGGGCGTGTCCGATATTGTAGATCCCGGATTTGAACGGCAGCAGGGGCGCGTCGCTCATATTGCGCCCGCCTTCGGGGAAGATGATCAGGCTGTCACCGGCATCGATGGCTTCGAGGATGGTCTCGAGCGGGTCTTCATCCTCGGCGCGGTCTTCGGGATTGCGGTGGATCAGCACCGCCCGGAAAACATCGCGCCCGGCAAAGGCGCGCAACGGCGTCTTGAGCCAGTAATCGGCTGCGGCCACGGGGCGGGTCTGGCGGCGCAGATGGGCTGGCAGCACGGACCAGATCATCGGCATGTCCGCATTGCTGACATGGTTGGCATAGTAGATGCGTTGTCGGGCCACGGGCTCGATGCCCTTCCAGTCGGCCCGCGCGGCGGTGATGAAACGGGCCACGAAAGTCAGCGCGTGGCCGGTGATGCGGGCCGCAAGCCCGCGCGAAAGGGAAGTTACGTCAACCATGTCTCTATCAGGAGGCAAGACGGGCGGCTTTGGAAAGAGGAAGCCGATGCATTGATTAAAGTTCGGGGAAAATCTGTGCCATCTCTGCCGCAAATCGGGGCCGACTGATCGTGGCGCGGTTGCCCGCATGGCCGTGGTAGTAGGATTGCCCCGATGCGGTGGGAAGCCCGGCCCAAACGCGGGCGAGGCGATCCATGAACGTGTCCTGCGCCATCTCACCGGCAAGAAAGACCTGCAGCCCGGCCTCCGTCATCAACACGTCGGCCAGCCTGTCTTGCAGGGCGGGGCCGTAGGTGAGCGTGGGGGCGAGGCCTTCCTTCTCGATCAGGTGTTTGAGCGTGGACGGAATGATCTGGTAGCGGCCGATGGCATGAGGCTGGCCCGGTGTCGCCGTGATCCAGGCCAGGATTTCCGCGAGGGTCATCTCGCTGGGTGGGGCGGGGGGCTTGATGCGCGCGCCATACTGCACCGCGTCATAGCCCATGGGACCAGCTTCCGCCAAAGCGATGATGTCCCGCAGACGGGCGACAGGCCCACGCCAGACTTTGGCCAGCGGGCCGGAAAACCGTTCCGGCAGGGGGGCAAACAATCCCCGCGCCGGGCCGTCAAACAGGCTGGCCGAAGGTTGCCTTCCGGGCGCTTCATCGCCTGCCCCTTTGGCAGAGGCAGAGGCAGAGGCAGAGGCAGAGGGCGCAGAGGCGGGCGTTGCGCGGGGTTTGGCTGTGGCGGCGGAGGCAAATAGAGGCGCGGCCTTGCCGCCTGCGAAAAGGGATCCGCGATGTGCCGTATCGAGCGCCCAGGCCCCGTGGACGGACAGGGCAAGACAGCAAACAAGGACAACAATGCGCAGGGCCATTCTGACCGCTCCGATACAATCTCGGTTCGCGACCTGTGTTTCACAACATGCTGAACAAGCCGTTAGCGCGCGCCCGGTGCCCCTAGGCCCATTTGTAGTTGAACGAGACCGTGATCCGGTTGTCCTCGGACATGTTCATGGGCACTTCATGGCGCAGCCAGCTTTCCCATAAAAGCACTTCACCGGGCGCAGGGCGCAGATAGATAAACGGCTGCAACTCGCGACGGGCGTCTTTCACGCGGGTCGGGGCGGCCATCATCATCGGCAGGCGCGGGTCCTCCAGTTTGAGGGCGCTGGTCCCCTCGGGCATGGCAACATAGGCCGTGCCCGAGATCACTGAATGGGGATGGATGTGGCTGGTGTGGATGCCGCCCTCGGGCAGGATATTGATCCAGATGTCTTCCAGTTCCAGGGGCCGGTCAGCCAAGTCAAACTGCAAATCCTTGGCAAAGCTGGCCACATGGGCATCCAGAACCGAAACCAGCTCCTTGAAGATGGGGAAGCGCCAAGGCAGATCGCTGAGCGACGCATAGGAGGTATAACCGGCATAGTCATTGGCCTCACACCAATCGTTGCCGGCATCATCATCCTCTGCAATCGCATAGCAGGAGGCTTCCAGTTCCTCCACATCAACGGGGGTGCCATGCTCTGCAAGCTTGGCGTGGTAAAGGCGGGTCGCGAAGAGGGAGTCAATCTGGGCCATGGCGCGGTGATAGCGCAATGGACCGGGCCCGGAAAGCAGCCAGAAGAGATTGTTTTCCGAATGGGGCGGATGTTATAAGGTATATCCTTCCTTGGCGGGTGTCGGTCGCGGCGTTCAGGCTGTGGGCATGCATCGCGGCGCGAAAGCTGCAAAGCGTGCATCCCTCTGCAGGTCCACAAGCCCGGTTTGCAATGGTCGCGCGCTTGTATTCTGGGCGGTCTGGTGGGGGGCTTTTGGGTGTTTCCCGGGCAGGCTTGAATGATCCTGCGCAATGCGCGGGCGAAAGGGCCGTTGCGGTGCAGGACAGGCCCAGCGAAATAAGGGCTTGCCAAGTCAGAAAGCCAAGCCTAAACAGCGCGCTCATCCACCTCCATCGGGAATCAGGGTGACGCGCTTGCGCGGCCTGCCGGTGATTGTTGAAAAGGAAGAAGACCAATGGCGATTAACGCCACGGAACTCCGTGAAAAAACGGTGGATCAGCTCCGCGAGGATCTGGTCAACCTGAAGAAAGAGAGCTTCAACCTGCGCTTCCAGCAGGCCACGAACGCCCTCGAGAACACCGCGCGCATGCGCGAAGTGCGCCGCGACGCGGCCCGCGTAAAAACCATTCTGAACGAAAAGGCTGCCGCTGCAGCCTCGACCACGGAGGCCTGATCCCATGCCCAAGCGTATTCTGACGGGCACCGTCACCTCCGACCAGAACGACCAGACCGTCACCGTTTCGGTCGAACGTCGCTTCACGCACCCGGTTCTCAAGAAGACGATCCGGAAGTCGAAGAAGTATCGCGCCCATGACGCGAACAACCAATTCAAGACCGGCGATACCGTCCGCATCCAGGAATGTGCGCCGATCTCGAAAACCAAACGCTGGGAGGTGCTGACCGCCTAAGGTCAACACCTGCCAGTTAATCGAAACCCGGGACCAATGTCCGAAAGGCGGTCCCGGAAGTCGGGAGACACCAAATGATCCAGATGCAGACCAATCTGGATGTCGCTGACAACTCCGGCGCACGCCGGGTGCAGTGCATCAAGGTCCTCGGCGGTTCCAAGCGGAAATATGCTTCTGTTGGCGACATCATCGTTGTGTCCGTCAAAGAAGCGATCCCGCGCGGCCGCGTGAAAAAGGGTGACGTACGCAAAGCCGTCGTCGTCCGGACCGCCAAGGAAGTCCGCCGCGACGATGGCACCGCCATCCGCTTTGACCGCAACGCGGCCGTCATCCTCAACAACAACATGGAGCCGATCGGCACCCGTATCTTCGGGCCGGTGGTGCGCGAACTGCGTGCGAAGAACTTCATGAAGATCATCTCGCTCGCGCCGGAGGTGCTGTAAGATGGCTGCTAAACTGAAAAAAGGCGACAAGGTTGTCGTGCTCACCGGTAAGGACAAGGGCAAGGAAGGCGAGATCGTCTCCGTGAACCCGACTGCCGGCAAAGCCGTTGTGGAAGGCATCAACATGGCCATCCGCCACACCCGCCAGTCCCAAACAAGCCAGGGCGGCCGCATGCCGAAAGCCATGCCGGTTGACCTGTCGAACCTCGCCATGCTCGACGGCAACGGCAAGGCCACGCGCGTGGGCTTCCGTGTCGAAGATGGCAAGAAGGTCCGTTACGCCAAAACCACCGGGGAGGCGATCTGATGCTTGATACAGCAAACTACACCCCCCGCCTGAAGGCCGTCTACAAGGACTCGATCCGGGCGGCGATGATGGAAGAGTTCGGCTACAAGAACGAGATGCTTATCCCGCGTCTGGACAAGATCGTTCTGAACATCGGCGCCGGCGCAGAAAGCGTCAAGGACAGCAAGAAAGCCAAATCTGCTCAGGAAGACCTGACCAAGATCACCGGCCAGAAAGCTGTTATCACGCGCGCCAAGAAGTCGATCGCTGGTTTCCGCGTTCGTGAAGACATGCCGTTGGGCGCCAAGGTGACCTTGCGCCAGGATCGGATGTACGAATTCCTCGACCGTCTGATCACGATTGCTCTGCCCCGTGTCCGCGACTTCCGCGGCGTGAAGGGCTCTTCCTTTGATGGCCGCGGCAACTACGCCATGGGCCTCAAAGAGCACATCGTGTTCCCCGAGATTGACTTCGACAAGGTCGATGAAGTCTGGGGTATGGACATCATTATCTGCACCACCGCTCCGAATGATGCAGAAGCAAAAGCGCTGTTGAAGCTTTTCAACATGCCCTTCAACAGCTGAGGAACGTTCTCATGGCCAAGAAAGCAATGATCGAACGCGAAAAGAAGCGTCAGAAGCTGGTTGAGCAATATGCTGCCAAGCGCGCTGCGCTGAAGGAAATCGCGAATGACGAGAGCCGCCCGATGGAAGACCGCTTCAAGGCGCGTCTGAAGCTGGCTGAGTTGCCCCGCAACTCCTCGCCCACCCGCCTGCACAACCGGTGCCAGCTCACCGGTCGTCCCAAGGCGTATTACCGCAAGCTCAAAATGTCTCGGATCGCGCTGCGCGATCTGGCCTCCAACGGCCAGATCCCCGGCATGGTCAAGTCGAGCTGGTAAGGAGGTCTGAAGATGAACGATCCTCTCGGCGATATGCTGACCCGTATCCGCAACGCACAGCTGCGCGGAAAATCCACGGTTCGCACCCCCGCTTCCAAGTTGCGCGCCCGCGTGCTCGACGTGCTTGTCGATGAAGGTTACATCCGCGGCTACGAGGCCGTTGATGGCACCAAGCATCCGGAAATCGAGATCAGCCTGAAGTACTACGAAGGCGTTCCGGTGATCCGCGAAGTCAAGCGCGTGTCTACACCCGGCCGTCGCGTGTACATGGGCGTCGACAACATCCCCTCGGTTCGCCAGGGTCTCGGCGTCTCCATCGTGTCCACCTCCAAGGGTGTGATGTCGGATGCCAACGCCCGCTCCAACAATGTTGGCGGCGAAGTGCTCTGCACCGTATTCTAAGGAGGGCAAGATGTCTCGAATTGGAAAGAAACCCGTAGAGCTGCCCTCTGGCGTTGAAGCCAAGGTCAGCGGTCAGACGGTGGAAGTGAAGGGCCCCAAGGGCACCCGTTCTTTCACCGGCACCGACGACGTGACGATCACTGTAGAAGACAACGCTGTTTCGGTCATGCCGCGCGGCAAGTCCAAGCGTGCGCGCCAGCAGTGGGGCATGTCCCGCACCATGGTTGCAAACCTTGTGCAGGGCGTCACAACCGGCTTCAAAAAAGAGCTGGAAATCCAGGGCGTCGGTTATCGCGCACAGATGCAGGGCAACACCCTGAAGCTGGCGCTCGGCCTCAGCCACGATGTGAATTTCGAGGTTCCGGAAGGCGTCACCGTGACGGTTCCGAAGCCCACCGAAATCATCATCGAGGGGAGTGATGAACAGCAGGTTGGCCAAGTGGCCGCCAACATCCGCGATTGGCGCAAGCCGGAGCCCTACAAGGGCAAAGGTATCCGCTACAAGGGTGAGTTCATCTTCCGCAAGGAAGGCAAGAAGAAGTAAGGACGCAGAAAATGGCAAACAGCAAACGCGAACTGTTTCTGAAGCGCCGCTTGCGCGTTCGGAACAAGCTCAAGAAGCGCAATCCCGAAGGGCTGCGTCTCTCCGTGCACCGCTCCAACAAGAACATCAGCGTACAGCTGATCGACGACGCACAGGGCGTGACCCTGGCCTCGGCATCTTCGCTGGAGAAGGATCTTGGTGTGGTTGGCAAGAACAACGTGGAGGCCGCCGCAAAGGTGGGCGCCGCGATTGCCGAGCGCGCAAAGGCCGCGGGCATCGAGAGCTGCTACTTCGACCGGGGCGGCTTCCTCTTTCACGGCAAGGTCAAGGCCCTCGCCGATGCAGCCCGCGAAGGCGGTCTGAAATTCTGATCTCCCGAACGGGCCGCCTGCCGGCCCGTTCACTTCGTTGAAGTGTGGGCGCAATGCCCCGATGACCAGGGTCGGTGATCGACACCATGGTTGATTGAAAAAGAATAGGACTGACAGAAATGGCAGAACGTGAACAGCGCGGCCGTGGCCGTGGCCGGGACCGCCGCGAACGCGAGGAAACCCCGGAATTCGCAGATCGTCTCGTCGCGATCAACCGCGTCTCCAAGACGGTAAAAGGCGGTAAGCGCTTTGGCTTTGCGGCACTCGTTGTCGTAGGCGACCAGAAGGGCCGCGTGGGCTTCGGCAAGGGCAAGGCCAAGGAGGTCCCCGAGGCCATCCGCAAGGCCACCGAGCAGGCCAAGCGTCAGATGATCCGTGTACCGCTGCGCGAAGGCCGCACGCTGCACCACGACATCGAAGGCCGTCACGGCGCTGGCCGCGTGGTCATGCGCACCGCGCCGACCGGTACTGGTATCATTGCCGGTGGTCCGATGCGTGCCGTGTTCGAAATGTTGGGCGTTCAGGACGTGGTGGCAAAGTCCATCGGGACGCAGAACCCCTACAACATGATCCGCGCAACCATCGACGGGCTGACCAAGGAAAGCTCGCCCCGTATGGTTGCTCAGCGCCGCGGCAAGAAGGTGGCCGACATCCTCCCCAAGAAGGATGACGCCCCTGCCGAGACCGCAGACGCGTAAGGAGACAGACCCATGGCGAAAACCATCGTTGTCAAGCAGATCGGTTCCCCGATCCGTCGCCCCGCCAAGCAGCGTCAGACGCTGATCGGCCTGGGCCTCAACAAGATGCACAAGACCCGCGAACTGGAGGACACCCCCTCCGTACGCGGCATGGTCAACAAGATCCCGCATCTGGTTGAGATCATCGAAGAGCGCGGCTGAGCCCGCCTCTGATCGAAATAGAAAAGCCCCGGTCAGAAATGACCGGGGCTTTTTGCTTGCCGGGTGCTGTTCAGTTGCGCTTTGTGGCCCGCCGCCCAGACAATCTCAAAGTTGGAAGTGGCTTGAGACACAGAATGGCGCTGGGTGGAAGGGGCCACGGATTTGATCACGCGTTGCGACGCGAGCGCGCCAACGGCCGCGCATCTGGCCTTGAGTGGCGTCCTCGCGCTGGGGGATTTGACGTTTGAGATGTTGAGCCGCGTGATCAAACACCCCATATGGGCCAAAGATGTTGGCCTATATGGCCTGCTGCTGCGAAGGTGTTCATGACCCGTCTTCTCAATCTTGCGCTTCTGATCGCCTTCCCGATCGCATGGTTCGCGCCCCTGATCCGCACGGGCCTTGTGCCGGAATGGCAGATGCCAAGCTGGCTTGGGGGCAGCACTCTCTTTGAGGCCGATACGATTACGGTGATCTCTGGGCTGCAAAAGCTCTGGCAGCTGGATGTGCCCCTTGCCTTGGCCGTGACCTTCTTTGCGCTCGTGGCACCGATACTGAAATGCACGGGGCTGGCGCTGATCCAGTTCGGCTATCTTGACCGGCGTGCTGCGCCTGTGGTGGCCATCCTCGGCAAATTGGCCATGGCCGATATTTTCATCCTCGCGCTTTATATTGTAATCGCGCAGGGGATCGGGATTGGCCAGATCGAGGTGGCTTGGGGTCTCTATCTGTTCACCGGTTGCGTAATTGTCAGCCTCGGCCTGTCCATCCACCAAGTCACAAGCACAAACGCGCCCGTTAAATAAGCGGATAATTCAACCCGTTTGGGAACGTGTCGGAATAGCAGGGAATATGATTGATTGAACGTTGACCCTCGTCATAAACGCACGCATGGTGCCAGCCGATTTGTGTTCTGGCACGTTTGGTTTCGTCGAGCGCTCATTTGGGTTTGTAAGTAGATTAAGTATTTGTTTCAGAAAAGCACTCTCTCATGATGGAGGTAAGGGACGTGAGCGTTCGTATTGGCGTGTCCATCATTAACTTTCGAACCGGAGCACTGACGATTGCTTGCGCGCAGTCGGCCCTTGTAGCGGCAGAGGGCCTGTCCGTAGACATTGTGATCGTCGACAACTTTTCTGGCGATGGTTCGGCGGAGTTGATTGGAGACTGGATTGCAACATTGCCCCCAGAGGCACCTGTACGGCTCGTGCTATCCGACGAGAATGCGGGCTTTTCTGCTGGCCACAACATTGGCATAGAGGCGCTGCCCAATGCGGACTGGATCTTGTTGTTGAACTCCGACGGCGTTGTCGCAAAGGACTTTTTTGAGCGTTTAGGGCACACGATCGCTCAAGCTGATCCCAAGACCGGACTTTTGGCCCCTCAGATTGAGGATCAGCATGGCAATGTCCAAGTCAGCAACTTCAAACGCCCCAGTCCAATCAGTGAACTGGAGCGCGGTGCGTGCACTGGGGTCGTGACAAAGCTTGTGAGAAGATGGGTTGTCGCCCTGCCGCCCCCTGCCAACTTAGACGATATTCAGTGGGTCAGTTTTGCGGGCGTTGTGCTGCGTCAGGAAATGATTGCCGACATTGGCCCGATGGATGAAGACTATTTTCTCTATTTTGAGGATACCGAGTACTGCCTACGCGCCACCCAGCGCGGGTGGAAAATCGGGCAGGCAACACAAGCCCGCATGGTGCATTTCCGGGGTGGGTCAGGCCCGGTGAAAGCCTTAACGGCACAAAAGAAACGTCTGCCTGCATATTTCTACCAGTCACGCACCAGATATTTCAGGCAGTCCTTTGGGGTGCTTGGCCCCTTTATGGCCAATATTCTTTTCCTGCTTGGCCGCGGCATTGCGAATGCCCGGCGCCTCTTGGGGAAGCCTGCACCTCCCGGCATTGAAAGCGAAGCCAGTGATATATGGATAAATTTCCGCACACCCCTCCAGTCCAGACAATAGGGTAGGTTACTATGTCTTCTCGGTCAGATTGCTTGCCCGATTTCATTATCGTTGGGGCAATGAAATGTGGCACGTCCACACTTGCCGCGCAGCTTGGATCACAAAACTCTGTATTCATGACCACTCCCAAGGAGCCCAATTTCTTTTCTGATGATGATATCTTTGCGAGAGGGATGGCCTGGTATCAGGATTTGTTCGCCCCTGCAGAACCCGGAATGCTGAAAGGGGAAGCCAGCACCCATTACACCAAGCTGCCCACATACCCGGATACTGTTTCTCGCCTTCAATCCACTTTGCCAGATGTGAAGATTGTATATTTAATCCGCAACCCGATGACCCGAGCTATCTCGCATTTCATTCACGAATGGAGTCAGGGGGTTCTGGACAAGGATGTGGAAAAGGCGCTCACGACACATCCAGAGATCCGCGAGTATGGATGCTACGGGGCCCAAATCAGGCCCTTTGTTGAGGCATTCGGGCGCGAACAGATTCTGCTCACATCACTTGAACAACTGCAGGCCGATCAAGACGGAGAGTTGAACCGGATTGCAGCCTTTCTGGGGGTGAAAGAGCGCGCTGTCTGGAATCATGAATTGTCTCGGGTCAATGCTTCGTCGGAACGCATTCGAACGAACAAAGTCCTTGATTGGATTATTGCGAACCCGATTACCACGGAGCTACGCCGAAGGCTGGTTCCGCAGGCCCTTCGCAGCCAAATCCGCAAATCACTCACAATCCAAGAACGCCCAGAAATACCTGCGTCCCAGAAGGCGGATCTACGGCGTGCATTCGAGGCGGATCGGCTCGAACTCGCAACGTATTTCCCGGGGCACAAGGCATTGGACCTCTGCTATCCGTCCCCCCTTGAGTGATCAGGTATCGAGTGAGCGCAGCAAATGGCGCGCTTTGACGGATAAATCGATTTCTGAGGCGTGTGTTGTGCCCTTGCGCAACGCATAGCCGCATTTGCACGGGCTTTTCCCTGGAACGACATCCCGCTTTTGTCTTGGTGGCACTTGACGTTTTTAATCTGATTTTCCCTCTTTGCGCGCAGGCTCCGAACACAATGGCGGCGGCAACAATCCAGAACTAAGACTGCGCCGCAGCAGGTGCCCGAGGGAACCTCTTTTGAGGCACGGTAATCCGCTTGCATCGGCCTCCATTGGACTCTATACGACGCTTCGTCGGTTTACCCGACTCTAACATCATTATTGCCGTGTCCCTTCCATTATCGCTTCAGGGGAGGTGTTCCGGCCAAGGAGAAGCGACATGAGACTGAATGAACTTTCGCCGGCTGCCGGCTCGTCCCCCAAGAAAAAGCGCATCGCACGCGGCCCCGGCTCCGGCAAGGGCAAGACTGCCGGCCGTGGTATCAAGGGTCAGAAATCCCGCTCGGGTGTGGCGATTAAGGGCTACGAGGGTGGCCAGATGCCGCTCTACCAGCGTCTGCCTAAGCGTGGCTTCAACAAGCCGAACCGCAAGTCCTTCGCTGTTGTGAACCTCGCCCTGATCGAGAAGTTCATCGCAGAGGGCAAGCTGGACGCCTCCGCGCCGATCACCGAAGACGTGCTGGTTGCATCCGGTCTGGTGCGCCGCAAGCTGGACGGTGTGCGCGTGCTGGCCAAGACGGCCCCCGTACGTGATGACGAGGGCATTTTGTCCCTCGACGCAAAGGGCAAGCTGCAGACAGTTGCCTTTGCGTCCAAGGTTGAACTGCAAGTGACCGGCGCCTCCAAGGCGGCCGTTGCTGCCGTGGAAGCGGCAGGTGGTTCGATCACACTGGCTGACAGCTCCGCTAAATCGGCGGAAGCAGAGGCCTGATTGCTTGCAGGCACCGAAATTGGTGCCTAACTAGCCCATAGGTTTTTGGCGCCGCCGGCCTGCGACAGGCCCGGCGGCGCATGCATGATAAGGGGAGGCCCCTCCATGGCGTCTGCAGCGGAACAAATGGCCGCAAACATGAGCTGGTCTGCCTTTGGCAAGGCGACCGAGCTGCGCAATCGCATCCTGTTCACTCTTGGCTTGTTGATCGTTTATCGGATCGGCACGTTCATTCCCGTTCCGGGGATCGAAGGCGACGCCCTGCGTGATTTCATGGAGCAGGCTGCAGCAGGCATTGGCGGCATCCTGTCGATGTTTACCGGCGGTGCGCTGGCGCGGATGGGGATTTTTGCCCTCGGCATCATGCCTTATATTTCGGCCTCGATCATTGTTCAGCTGCTCACGGCCATGGTGCCGCGTCTCGAGCAGCTGAAGAAAGAGGGTGAACAGGGCCGCAAGAAGATCAACCAATACACCCGCTATGGCACCGTGCTGCTGGCTACGTTCCAGGCATACGGGCTTGCCGTATCGCTTGAAGCGGGCGGCCTTGTGACCGATCCGGGCCTATTTTTCCGTGCATCCTGCGTAATCACCCTTGTGGGCGGTACAATGTTCCTGATGTGGCTGGGCGAGCAGATCACCCAGCGCGGCGTGGGCAACGGCATTTCGTTGATCATCTTCGTCGGCATCATCGCGGAAGTGCCCGCTGCCATGGCACAGTTCCTCAGCCAGGGCCGCACCGGCGCCATCAGCCCCGCTGTGATCGTGGGTGTTGTTGTCATGATGATCGTGACGATTGCCTTCGTGGTGTTCATGGAACGCGCCTTGCGCAAGATCCACATTCAGTATCCGCGTCGCCAAGTGGGTATGAAAGTATATGACGGGGGCTCCAGCCACCTGCCTGTCAAGGTTAACCCGGCGGGCGTTATCCCTGCCATCTTCGCCTCGTCCCTGCTGCTGCTGCCAACCACAATGGCTACGTTCTCGGGTGGGAACACGGGCCCTGTCATGTCGACCATCCTGGCCTATTTCGGGCCCGGTCAGCCGGCATATCTGCTGTTCTTCACGGCCATGATCGTGTTCTTCACGTATTTCTATACCCAGAACGTGTCCTTCAAGACTGAGGACGTGGCCGACAACCTGAAAAACCAAAACGGCTTTATCCCGGGCATCCGTCCGGGCAAGCGGACGGCCGAGTATCTTGATTACGTGGTTACGCGTATCCTCGTACTGGGCTCCGGCTATCTGGCGCTGGTCTGCTTGATGCCTGAAATCATCCGGGCTGAGCTGTCTATCCCGTTCTACTTCGGCGGCACCTCCGTGCTGATCGTCGTGTCGGTCACGATGGACACGATCCAGCAGGTGCAGAGCCATCTTCTGGCGCACCAGTACGAAGGCCTAATTGAAAAGTCTCAACTCCGCGGGAAAAAGCGGGGAGGACGTAAGGGAGGGCCAGCGCGCCGATGAATATCATTCTTCTGGGCCCGCCGGGGGCTGGCAAAGGCACACAAGCACAAAAGCTGGTGGAAAGCCGAAACATGATGCAGCTCTCGACGGGGGACATGCTGCGGGCTGCGCGGACTTCCGGGACAGAGATGGGCCAGAAAGTGGCCGCCATCATGGATGCGGGTGAGTTGGTCACCGATGAGATCGTGATCGGTCTGATCGAGGAAAAACTGAGCACCGCCCAAAGCGATGGGTTTATCTTTGACGGCTTCCCTCGCACCTTGCCTCAGGCAGATGCGCTTGGAAAATTGCTTGCAGCGATGGGTATGGGCCTCAATGCGGTTATCGAGCTGCAGGTCGATGACGGGGCGTTGGTCAAGCGGGTTGAAAACCGCGCCGCCGAAGCCGCTGCCGCAGGCCAACCCGTTCGGGCTGATGACAACGCGGAGAGCCTAAAAATCAGGCTTATGGAGTATTATAAAAAGACCGCCCCCTTGATCGGCTACTATTACGCGCGGGGTGAGCTCCAGTCTGTTGACGGCATGAGAGACATCGGTACCGTGGGCTCTGAAATCAAATCAATCTTGGATCGCGTATCCTAGGCCAGGGGCGTTTTTTTTTATGTTGATTTTGCGGTTGGCTTTTTTTTGCTGTCTTGCTCGGCATCGCGGGCTTTGTTGGGTATGGGTCTGGCTATTTGACCGCCCAAGACAACAGTTCAACGTTGGCGCGGTATAGTAAGCGCGCGCTAGATCGGGTCAACGAACTGCAGGGGAAGCCAAGCCAAGCTGAGCAAAAAATTGCGCGTATAGAAAGCACTTTTATCCGCTTTGCCGGGGAAATGCATAGCCTCCCACAGACTGACTACATCAACGGCGGTGCGCTGACGGTCTGGGACGAAGAGCACTTGATCTTGGTGACCAGGGGCGGACGACTGCTAACCTTCACGCAGGAAGACGGCTTGCGGGATATGCCTGTTCAAGTGCCTGACAATGGCGTTGCCGACTATACAGAACTGTCCAAGCTGCCGGAGTATGAGAACTTTCTCCATAAGATCTACGCCATCCGCTACAATGATATCCTTTACGTCGATCGCCCCGATTTCCACGGGTTTCTGCTGTCCTATTCCTTCTTTGATGTCGACCGTGTCTGTGGAGGCAGCCGGATCGCGCGGCTCGATTTGCCCCGAACGGTTGAAGATCCCTCCCAGCTTTCCGCCACCGCTGAGGATTGGCGGGTCATCTTCGAAACAACGCCTTGTTTGGAGCTAGACCCCAACTGGACCGCATTTGACGGAATCATGGCCGGTGGTCGCATGGATCTTATGAGCGATGGACGGCTTGTTTACGGCAGCGGCGAATATCACCGAGACGGCATCCATACAAAAGATCTGGGTATTCAGGAGCCTGACAATTCATATGGTAAGATCCTCGCCATCGATATTGATACTGGTGCCGTCGAGACCCTCGCTATGGGCCACCGAAATGTCCAAGGCGTTGCCGTGGATCGCGATGGTGAGATCTGGACGATTGAACATGCGATTCGTGGCGGGGATGAACTCAATCATATCCGCCCAGGTGAAAACCATGGGTGGCCGGATGTGTCGCTGGGCACTTTGTATTCGGGCCAGCCTTTGCCCGTGATTGGCGTAGAAGGCCGACATGAGGGCTACGACTTGCCGGCTTTTGCCTTCTTGCCCTCGGCGGGCACCTCCGCGCTTACATCGATTGATAATTTTCATCCGGCTTGGGATGGCGGCCTGCTGGCGGGATCTTTGTCGAGCCCTGAATTTGGTCAAAGCCTCTACCATATCCGTACCGAAGGGGAGCGCGTCGTCTTTGTGGAGCGGATCAAGCTCGAACGCCGCGTCCGCTATGTCCAGCAATGGGGCGATAAGATCGCCATGTGGCTTGATCCGACGGATCTTTTGATTCTGAGAATGGACGAACGCAAAGACCCACTGGGCTCTGCCATCAAAGCGATGGAGGCAGAATTCCCGGAAGAAGTCTTTAGACAAGCGCGCAATACCCTAAACAAATGCGCTGAATGTCATTCCTTTGAGCAGGGCAATCATAACGGCGCACCTTCGATGAATGGTGTTGTGGGGCGCAATGTTGCAGGCGTGGAGTACGGCTTTTATTCCGATGCGCTTGCCAATCTGGGCGGCGTCTGGACTGAAGAACGCCTCAAACAATTCCTCATCGCTCCCGAAACCATTGCGCCTGACAGTTACATGCCAGCTCAGGGTTTGTCAGAAGGGCCGGTTCTGGATGCCGTGATTTGGGGTTTGATCGAGGCGGATACGACAGACGACGAGCATATGAAATACTAACAGGGTGCGTTGAAAGCGCTTCATATGCGCACTCTGGATTGAAGTGCTTGGTCGTATCTGAATTTGCATCCGTGTGGGACAGTTCCGCCCCGCGTGGTGGGCGAGTCTTCTTCTCTGGCTGCACGCCAGAGGAAGAAATCTCTTGACAGCCACCGATTTTGACGGGTCAGCCATTGACGCTTTCCACTAATCCTCCTAGATAGCGGCTTCTCGTTCTGAGAATCGGTACAGGCTTCTGTGCCGGCCGCTCGGCCCGCTGGCAGATGCCTCGGGCCGTCGTTGTGAAAAAAGGTTCTGGAGCAACGGAACCGCAACCAAAGGATTAGCCACTTGGCACGTATCGCCGGCGTAAACATCCCCACCGGGAAGCGCGTCCCTATCGCGCTCACCTATATCACTGGTATCGGCCACACCTCGGCCAAAGCCATCTGCGAAGCAGTCGGCATCGAAGCCACCCGTCGCGTCAACGAATTGTCTGACGCGGAAGTGCTGGCCATGCGCGAGCATATCGACGCCAACTACACCGTGGAAGGCGACCTGCGCCGCGAAGTGCAGATGAACGTGAAGCGCCTGATGGATCTGGGCTGCTACCGCGGTCTGCGCCATCGCCGCAACCTCCCCGTGCGCGGTCAGCGTACGCACACCAACGCGCGTACCCGCAAGGGCCCCGCGAAGCCGATTGCCGGCAAGAAGAAGTAAGGGAGGTCTGTATCAATGGCTCGTGATCGTCGTGCGCCTAAGCGCAAGGAACGTAAGAACATCGCTGCTGGTGTCGCCCATGTGAACTCCAGCTTCAACAACACCAAGATCCTGATCTCTGACGTGCAGGGCAACGCCATCGCTTGGTCGTCTGCTGGCACCATGGGCTTCAAGGGCTCGCGGAAATCCACTCCCTATGCCGCTCAGATGGCCGCTGAAGATGCGGGCCGCAAGGCACAGGAACACGGCGTCAAGACGCTGGAAGTGGAAGTGCAGGGCCCCGGTTCTGGTCGGGAAAGCGCGCTGCGCGCTCTGGCCGCTGTTGGTTTCAACATCACGTCCATCCGCGACGTGACCCCGATCGCACATAACGGGTGCCGCCCTCCCAAGCGTCGCCGCGTCTGATCGATTTATACAGCTTGTTCCGGCCCTCGGCATTGCCCTTGGGCCGGCTACGCCATTTTGGAACCTCGGGCGCGCGTGGTCTAGGGCATGGGCCACTCGCAGGAATGGAGGCACTACATGATCCATAAAAACTGGCAGGAACTGATCAAGCCAACTCAGCTGGACGTGAAGCCGGGCAACGATCCCGCACGTCAGGCCACTTGTGTGGCTGAACCGCTTGAGCGCGGCTTTGGTCTTACGATGGGCAACGCACTGCGTCGCGTTCTGCTGTCTTCGCTGCAGGGTGCAGCGATCACTAGCGTTCAGATCGACAACGTTCTGCATGAGTTTTCGTCGGTCCCCGGCGTGCGTGAGGATGTCACCGACATGGTGCTCAACCTCAAGGGTGTTGCGATCCGCATGGAAGTGGACGGCCCCAAGCGCCTGTCCGTTCAGGCGAAGGGCCCCGGTGTTGTAACGGCCGGTGACATCACCGAAACCGCTGGCATCGAGGTTCTGAACCGCGAACACGTGATCTGCCACCTCGACGATGGCGCCGATTTGTTCATGGAACTGACTGTGAACACCGGCAAAGGCTATGTCGCGGCAGAGAAGAACCGCCCGGAAGATGCGCCGATCGGTCTGATCCCGATCGATGCGATCTACTCGCCGGTCAAGAAAGTGTCTTATGACGTACAGCCCACCCGTGAGGGCCAGGTGCTGGATTACGACAAGCTGACACTGAAGGTGGAGACCGATGGGTCTGTCACTCCCGAGGACGCTGTGGCCTATGCGGCCCGCATCCTGCAGGACCAGCTGTCGATCTTCGTCAACTTCGACGAGCCGGAAAGCGCGTCGCGTCAGGATGATGACGATGGCCTCGAGTTCAACCCGCTTCTGCTGAAGAAAGTGGATGAGCTTGAACTGTCCGTGCGCTCGGCGAACTGCCTTAAGAACGACAACATCGTCTACATCGGTGATCTGATCCAGAAAACCGAAGCAGAGATGCTGCGCACCCCGAACTTCGGGCGCAAGTCGCTCAACGAGATCAAGGAAGTGCTGTCTGGCATGGGCTTGCACCTCGGTATGGATGTCGAGGAGTGGCCGCCAGAGAACATCGAGGATCTGGCCAAGAAATTCGAAGATCAGTTCTGATCTTCGTCGGATGGGACCGCGCTGATGAGGCGGCCCCATCCTTTCGCCGACCGCCCGATGGGCGCAGGCACATCAAGACCCGGGCACAAAGCCCCAAGGTGAGCTGGGTGACACGCATCCCCGGCCGGACAAAGCAAAATCGCCCGTAGAGGGCACATATCGAAGGAATGAAATCATGCGTCATGCACGTGGCTACCGCCGCCTGAACCGCACCCACGAACACCGCAAGGCCCTGTTTGCCAACATGGCCGGCTCGCTCATCGAACATGAGCAGATCAAAACCACTCTGCCCAAGGCCAAGGAACTCAAGCGCGTCGTCGACAAGCTGATCACCCTCGGCAAGCGTGGTGATCTGCACGCCCGCCGTCAGGCGGCCGCACGTCTCAAGCAGGACATGCACGTTGCCAAGCTGTTTGACGTGCTGGGCCCCCGTTACGCTGACCGCCCCGGTGGCTATGTCCGCGTTTTGAAGGCTGGCTTCCGCTATGGCGACATGGCTCCGATGGCAATCATCGAACTGGTGGACCGCGATCCCGAAGCGAAAGGCGCCGCAGACCGCGCCCGCCTCGAAGCCGAGGAAGCGCTGGAGGATTGATCCCGCGCGCGGGCCTTCTGGCCTGACGGAAAGATACGAAACGCCGGCCTGAGGGGGTCGGCGTTTTGCTGTTTCGCCCCCGGTAAAACCCTGCCGCGCCAGAGCAAAGGCCGGATCTTTGTCTCCGCGGCATACGTAAAAAAAGGCCCGGGGGAGACACGGAGCCATTCCGTGCTGTAGGACACGGCTCCCACCTATCTGCCGATCGAAAGGCCGGCAGGCGTCTGTTTTTGCGACATAATTTGGCCTGATTTTTGCGCCATCAGAGGTTGAACGGCGGGAAGTTCGAACTTCCCGCGGCGAGCGCAGTTTTTTGCCCGGCTGATTTCGTCATTGGTCAGACTGGCCAATCTTGGAGGTGCGCGAGCTCTTGACCCAGAAACGGACGAAAGGACCGAATAAGGTGAAGAGCCTGGAAAATCTCACGCTCGCCCAAGTATATCCGCGCGTGTCAGGCGATACAAATCTCAACTGCTGTGGTGATCCCGACTGCGGAAACTATGGGATCGAACCGGCTCCGGCGAAGTACGCCTTCGTCGGCCGTGGTGCGGCCGAGAAGTGGTTGAAAGCCGCCATGGCCGCCCCCTCGATCGCGCGTGGCGTAGGTCGCTACAAGATCGAGGCGGAGACCTGTGTGGTTGGCTGAGCTTTATGGCTGCGGGTCTCATGGCCGGAGCGTGTAGAAATGCTCGATACGAAGGTCCCAAGAAGCTTCGGTTCTGCAACAATTAACTCGTCGCTGTTGCTCGGCTGGATTTCTCTCCTCGCGAGCGAGCTAAAAAGAGTAGGGTTGTTACTTTAGGGCTGCGCATATTTTGTCGTTAACGGTCCGCATATTTTTCTCACTCGTGGAGCAAATAGCTTCAAAGTCTATCGTAGAGCCGCCCCCAATTCTGCCGCGGTGATGCAAGCGCCACTTGGTCTGGCATTGTCTCGTGAATGAGAACAGTTGCCTGCGCATGGGCAGCTTAGGCCTCCAAAACTGCCATTTCTATCCTTTAGGTTACCATTTCTATCCGAGGGTTTGTTCGCGCGCAGATAAGCCACGCTCTAGGTTGCCTGCGAGTAGAAAACCCAAGTGCGAGTTCGAGATTTGCAGGCATCTAAGCAAACTGTGGCGGCACCGACGCCTA